>Ga0190367_1000316_pt1 | contig 36758 bp, 46 predicted proteins | sample 4872181011_MG_FD_171838 | JGI IMG/M metagenome (GOLD analysis project Ga0190367, IMG submission 171838) | Hydrothermal vent microbial mat bacterial communities from Southern Trench, Guaymas Basin, Mexico - 4872-18-10-11_MG | ecosystem: Environmental > Aquatic > Marine > Hydrothermal vents >... | reverse complement strand
TTGTACCAGCTCCTAGGTTTGCATAACTCCCGATTACACTATCACCTATATAGCTTAAATGTGCTGCATGCGCATTATCCATTATAACGCTTGCCTTTACCTCACATGCGTTTCCTATCCTACTTTTTCTACCAATAACACTATAAGGCCTTATATAAGAGTTGGGGCCTATTTTCGCATCCTTACCTACGAAGACAGGTCCTTCAATGTAAACACCACTCAATATCTTTGCTCCCTCACTAATGTATACCGGTCCCTTTATCGTCGCTTTATCACTCGCTTCACCCTTAATTACACTATCTTTACTTGACCGTAATAAACGTGTGAGGAAAATCTTGTTTATTTCAAGAATATCCCATACTTTTCCTAACTCAAACCACTCATTACGTGGGATTTCAGTGAATAATACTTTATACCCATCTTTGATCATCATTTTTATCGCATCTGTTAATTCATACTCTCCTCTAGGGGACAAAGATATTTTATCAACATACTCTAATAATACATCGGTCACCATATATACTCCAGCATTAATTAAGTTTGAGGGTTCTTTGCCCTTTTCAGGTTTCTCAACTATGTCAAGAACCATGTCATCTTTAATATTAAGGACACCATAGTCCCATGGCCTGTCTGTTTTAACAGCAGCCATAACTAAGTGGCCTTTCTCTTTGAGTGCTAGAATGTTGGATAAGTACTGTGAAGATACTATTATATCCCCATAGTATAGTAGAAATGGTGGTTTAACATACTCTTTTACCACCTTAAGTGCATGTCCGGTGCCCAAGGGTTGTTCTTGCGTAACATAATGTATTTTTATGTTATACCTTTCTCCTTGTCCTAAGTACTCTTTTATCTTATCTTTTAAGTGTGAAACAACCATTATTACTTCCTTTATACCTAAGAGTTTGAGATTTTCGAGTATATAGTCTATTAACGGCCTGTCTAGTATGGGAATTAGTGACTTAGGTTTAGTATATGTGAATGGTTCTAATCTCTCTCCCTTACCTGCTGCTAAAATTACCGCCTGCATTGAGTTTTTACACCTCACTGTCACCTATAACTGTAAGAATGGCCATAATTGCAGAGGCTGCTGCATAGTCTGTTGAAATAGTTACCCCTGGACATATATCAAGCACCAAATCTGCAAATCTATATAGGCCCGATGGTATACCTTCTCTTGATCCTACAAGTATGTTTATTCGTTTAATTTTTCTATTAAAAAGCATTTCTTTAAGTTCCTTCCTTTTATGAGCTATGTAGTCGCCTTCAGGCTCAAATACTATTATTGGTTCATTAAATCTGCTTCTCACAAGCTGATATAAGTCTTGAACGTATACAGGTACCTTTCTAACCTTTCTAGCATAACTTTTAATCTGAATTCTATATCTCGATTCTATACCCTCAAAAACCCCCTCTAGGAATGTTTTAAGTTGGCAGGCGTCAACAAGTCCTATAGGAGATATCACTAATTCCCTTACTTCAAATGTCTGAACTTCCCTCCCTATCCTAACACCCATAGTTTTAGCTGCATCGAGTGGACCTAAGTAAGGCATTTGGACTATGCTCATCTTACTTAAAATATCTATTACAGGTCTTTTTCCAGGTTTCATTTTCTTATATTCCTCAGCTCCAGGATATATGGATATGGTTGCCTCATCCTGAAATATCTCAACTGCAACAACCTTATCAGGGTAAGAGAGGTTAACAGAAGCATTAGTTGCTTTTCTTACATAATCTCCGACAATCACGTTAACATCAATACTTGTGTAATTGTGGCTACCTCTCCGTACAGTCCTTACAGCAAATGTTTCATTAGGGCCTATCTTACCTTTAGCGATTTCGGCAGCTTTTTTAGCTATCACTTCAGGCTCTGCCTTTATACAGGCCTCAACAACGAGTACTTTTTCGGCTTCTGGTATACTTGCCTTTATTTTTTCAGCCAGTTCATACTTATTTTTACAATTTCGAACAAGAACTATACCCATAAAACCCTTAGGTTTAGGTTCAATTGTTGCGCTTTCATCCAACTCACTAATGTATGAGACAACAGTATTCTCTAATCCCTTAAGAGTCTTCACTATAACATCAATATTACAATGTTCTCTGGTCACAGTTGTCACCAGTAATCTTAAATGTGGTATAAGCTGTACTTAATTATTTTTAAGATAAGAAACTAATTAATACTGTATTGTATTTAGATTTAGATAATAAAGTATGAAATTTGATATTGGGATAGAATATGGTTTTAAGAGGTATAAATTTTAACTTTTAGTTATTTTGTTGTCAAGACTCTGATTCTACAATAACTTCCTTCTTTAATAGCTCCGCCTCTTTACCCTTCAACATTAATGGTGAGATTACTATGGCTGGTTTCGGACCTTCAGGTGTCGGTATCTTTAATAGTTTTGATTTTGCAATTTCGACCTTTCTTAATGGATATATCTTCTTAGCTTCATTAAATATTTCTGTTGAAAGCTTACCAAATACCATTGCTTGTATTAGCTCATTTAGCGTCATTTCTGCCGCTCTCTTAGTTATAATGTCTTGCATAATCTTCCTTATCGCCCTCTTTTGTGATGTTTTAGCTCTATATGATGTAAGCGCCATTGCGGTGATTCTTAGTTCATACCCGTCTTTCGTGACTACATTGAATATGCCTTGCACTTTGCTACTTCTCCTTCTTATAAGGCTTTTAACATAGTCTCTTGCTAGCTCATGACCCTTGAATCTAGTTATACACTTCTTTCCAACAACCTTGATTATTTGAAAATGTAATCTGACATGGAGTAATGTAAAGTCTCCCGTGAGATCATATAATGTTGTCTCAATTACTCTACCTATAAGTTTTAGTGGATCATCTGCTGGTGTGGTACCTAGTGTAGCTTCTCCAAATACTGGTGGTGCTATTATAGTATACCATTCTTTTAATCTCCATTTATCCTTAACTTTAACTCTAGCTCTACTTGACACGCCGTTATCCCTACCATTATTTGTTCTGGCTTAGTAAAAATTATTCTGACCTAAATATATTTTTCACTCACAATCCTTATTGACTACCATTATTGTCTTTTCCACACTCTTCATCAATGCGAGTATCTCATCTAATGTGTTGAGTAATGTTCCTATCTTATTATCGTACCCCTCAATAAGTAAGATAATAGTGAGTGTGTTATTTTGCACTTTACTTTTTATAACCATATGTGGCGGCGTCTTTTTATTATCAGGGCTTAAAGCCTTATTTATGGCATAAAGTAATTTTTTATTGTTCGTGGTATAGTTTATTTCTGCTCTAATCATTACTTCATCTCCCATGACTTTATATTCTTGATTAACTTCATAAGATCTGAATCTCCAGAGAGAGATAATGAGTAGTTATTAATGCTTTGAATTATTTCTTTAAGAGGCTTATTCTTGGTCAAGAAGACATCATAGTCTACTATGATATTTCGGAGAACATAGTGGGGTATAGTGTATAGTTCTTCGTGTTTCTCTAGTATTATTGATCTACTCTCATCTAAGAGGCCTAAGTCTGCAAGGGCGTCATAAAGTAGTGTGAGTGGTGGTTTCTCCTTTAACCTATGTACATATATTATTTTGAAGTCTAAGTACTTCACTTCATTAGTATTCTTGTATGCTTCAGCTAGTAGTGGTGGTAGCTTTTCAAAAATCTTTACCATTAGGCCTAGATAATAATCGCTGATACAATGTAGAGCTACTATTTCTGGGCCTTTAACATCTAGTATGTACTTTAATGCTGAAGCTCTTTCTCTTATATCAGCTAATATGTTAGTTTTACTAAGGTAAAATACTTCACCTAAGATTTCACTTGGCTTACGCTCCTTTTTACTATACTTCTTTAGTTTAGTAAAGAGCGATTTGACTAAGTTTGTAAGTGCTTCTTCGGGTATTTGTGTTGACTTTATGTAAATATTATTTATGCCTATGCTTCTTATGAAACTCATACAATTTTCTATGTTGCCTGTTAGTTCAGGAATGAAGGGTCTTACCGTATCATGCAGTGCTTGACATAATGGTTTGTATTCGAAGCCAAAGAGCTTTACTGTGATTTTTGACTCCATAGATTCGGTTTTTTCTATGTTTTTTATTATCTCTCTTTCTCTATCAGATAATTCTGAGAAGGCTAAAGACTCAAGTAATGTAATATAAGCTTTAGTATCAACATTCTTAGAGCCTATTATCTTATCTAAAAGTTTAATAGCATGTATACAAAAGTTCTCGGCTTTTGAAATAGAGTAACCCCCCATAATTCGTTTAACCTCTCTTCTTGGAGGCTTAGCATGCTCAAGCAGCATGATATATTTAAAGTAGTCTTTCAAGTTATCTAAGGATTTATTGGAGAACCCCATTAGCATTATAGGAGTATCTGCATCGAGATTAGAGAAAGCCTCTTTTTGAATATATGGAGTAATATGTAATTTTACATCAAATTTATGTTGACTAAGGTTATGAAAAAGTATAGCTGAAGCGAGTAGTTCATTATATGCGGGGAATGATATAATATATAGGCATTTCTGATCAACTATTTCCTCTGTTATCTCTCTTTTTCCCTTCTCCCTCTGCATTAATCGCATGTTTATCAAATACTATTGTCTACACATTTACACTTAAAGGTTACTAGAAATCATGTTAACTTCTTTTTATAGAGTGCTGGATACAAGTAGTTTGGCTCTCTCTGGATCATACTTCCAGTCTGGTGGTAGCTTACCTACTCTCTTGTAGTATTTTACTAAACGTCTTATCTTAGACTCTATTTCCATAAGACCTCTCTTAGAGTGAAAGTCTTTGGGATGTTCCTCTAAATGTCTCATCAGATTAACTGCTCTCTTCATTAAGTTAAACAGATCCTCTGGTATTTGAGGTAATAATCCATGCTCCTCTAGTACTTGTGTAATCTTTTTACCAAGAATGGGCTTTACCAATGGAATACCATACTGATCTCTAAGTATAATACCTATCATTGATGGACCGTATCCTTTCTTAGCTAACTCTATAATTAAGGCTTCTACTTCCTCAGGTGACCATCTTAGCCATCTAGGAGGCCCAGTTCGTGGCGGTCTAGTTGAATGTGATTTACCCTTATCTCTCTTCTTGTTCACTCTTAAGGTCCCTCACATGCTTCTAACTTACTATTAGTGTCTGGTTGCTACTATTTAGATTAGAGATTTTATAAGTGTTACTCGTGGTGTAAAATTTAACCCTTTAAATAGGCTGATTACATTTTGTTTTTGATATACCAGTCTATAAATTTTCTTGCAGCCCTACCTCTATGAGAAAGCTTGTTTTTCTCCCCCAGAGGCATCTCTGCAAATGTTTTATTACGGCCTTTAGGTATAAATATTGGATCGAATCCGAAGCCTCCACTACCTCTAATGCTATGTGCTATTTCACCTTCAACCATACCTTCAAATACTACCTCATGGTGTTCATCTTTATATACAAGTATGGATTTGAAATATGCATCTCTATTATTTACACCCTCAAGTAGTTTGAGTATGCCTTTACACCCAATTGTTTTAAATACATAACTTGAGTATGGGCCTGGGAAGCCATTTAACTCTTTAACAAATAATCCTGCGTCTTCAACTATTAATGGTTTATGTAATTTATTGTAAGCATCTCTAGCTGCTGTTAATGCTATTTCAGTTATATCATCAGCTTGTATCTCCATCTTCTTTATTCTAGCTGGAATAAGAGTTATACCGTAGACACTCACTATATCATTTAATTCTTTAACTTTATGAATATTGGTTGAGACGAAAAATATTATTTTATGTTTTTCTCCTTCTCTCTTCAACATACCTACCTCTCATTCTTATTTCCTTTACTTTATCTCTAACTCTTAATGTATGTTCCCTACCCATCACCTTAGCATATCCTTTTAAGACATAATTGAACGCCCTATATGCTATTTCAGGATGTGTACTTTCGAGACTACGCAACATTAAGTGTAAGTCTACCCCTTGATCCTCTAATTCATTACTCTTTTCAGATAATCCAAAATCTATAAAGAATAATGTGTTGTTATAAAGTATCATGTTGGATGTTGTTAAATCTCCATGGACTATACTATTAGAGTGAAGTTTACCTATAAGCTCTCCTACGTGAGTAAATACATTCCTTACTACATCCTCACTAACTCCTTTGTCTATAAGATCTCTTAGAACTATACCGTCAATATACTCTATTATTAAGTATGTTTCGTCAACATCTACGTCGAGAACTGTGGGAACGGGTACACCAGCTTTCTTACTATAATATAGCATTCTAGCTTCATTAATTGTCCTTCTCTGTCTAAGCTTTATGTCAAATTCTGGATGTCTATAGTCCTTGGGTATTCTTTTCTTTAATATAGCTTTAAAGCCGTGAAAGTCTATTAAGTATAAGTATGCCTCAGCTCCTCTCTTTATTAATTTTAGTCCTTCATCCATGGTATGTCAACCTCATCTAGTCTCCAGCGTTGTTTTACGTAGGATTCCTCTATGGCTATTGTCACTCCATGAGCATATGCTAAGAGCCCCGTCCATGCAATCATTACTCCATTGTCTAATGAATATTTTGGTGGCGTCAGATAAACTTTAGCGTTATGATAGGTTGCCATGATCTCAACTTTACTTCTTAGTATAGGACTTGCTGCTACACCGCCTACAAGAAGTATTTCCTTTTTTCCTGTATGTGCTAAACCTCTTTCTGCAACTTCGACAACCATGTTGTAAACGTTTTCTCTAAAACTAAGACAGACATCCTCTAAAGCATAACCCTGCTTTAACAACCTTAATGCCGCAGTTAAGAGACCAGAGAATGATACATCCTGTCCTTTGACAACATAAGGTAAATCTAAAATTCTCTTACCCTTCATAGCATAATGGTCTACTATATGATAACCTTTTACGATATAGGGTGGGGCAATTCCTGCCTCACGAGCAAAAGTGTCTAGACAGTTTCCTAAAGCTATATCTAGGGTTTCACCAAATACTCTGTATCGTCCTTTAGCATACGCTGTTATGATTGTGTTGCCCCCTGAAACATATATTACAAGAGGGTCTTTAGCACCAGTTAGTAACTTCCCCACTTCTATATGGGCAACTGCATGATTTACTGGAACAAGAGGCTTATTAAAGTAGAAGGCTAACGCTCTAGCTATAGTTGCACCGGTCCTTAGGCAAGGTCCTAATCCAGGACCTAATGCTACGGCAATTGCATCTATATCTTTAATCGATAGACCTGCCTCCTTCAAGGCTTTGGTTATGACCGAGGGAGCTACTGTTGAGAAATACTGTGAGGCCTCTCTAGGATGTATGCCTCCTTTTACTGGTTTATATTCGCCTCTCACATCAGCTAGTATTTCGCCTCTACTATTCACTATTCCGCAGCCGAAAGTGTGGGCTGTTGATTCAATACCCAATACTATGATATCTTTATTCTTAACCATAATTACTAGCCTTATAGATGGTATTATAACTTTGGGTTTGGCCCTAAATTACAGAAGTGTAGAAGAATTATAAAATTCGCTCTCCTTAACTTATCTTCCTCTTCTCCCTACCTTTTGTGGCCTCACAAATTCCGTATAGCTACATTTCCCACAATGCCATCTCTCTACAGGTTTAAGATGGTGAGCCATAATACTACCGCATCTAGGACACTTTTTATTTTTCAATCTAATCGTACCTTTCTCATAATCATATTCGTATAGTTTGTGCACGTGGGCCATTTATCTTACCCTCCACCCTTCTTTTCCTCTTTTTCTCCTTTATCTCTTTGAATTATATGTTTGAGTTCAAAAACCAAAGCTCTTTCAACACTATCATATACATGTATTATGGCTCTGGTACGTCCAATACCAAATTCAGACTCAAGCTTACGTATATATACAGCATCAATGGGTTTGCCATATTCTTTCGCTACAACTTCACGTATATCTTTCCTTGCTGGTGTTCCTTTACCTATATGATAAATTAGCCCAGTTATCTCTATACGCTTAATTAAAGGATTATATTTCTCTTCTATAACATACATTTTGATGTCTTCCTTAATTCCTATTTCCCTTACATATTTAACTGGAGGCTTAGTTACTATAAGCTCTTCAGCCACGTTCCCTATCCTCACTTTAACACATTTGCATTGGATAGTGAGTGTAGAGAGACTTATAAATTATACCCTCTATACGCTAATTACTCCTCATCTACAAATATGAATTCATTTAATATACCTCTCATAATATTCTTTGTGTAGTCAGTGACTAATATCATAACCATGCCCTTTGATGGTAATCCATATATTACTAGTGAGCCATAATCAGCCTCAAGCACTGCAGGAATGGCAAGTAAATCTTCTTCACCATGTACCTCAATTAATGTTGGCTCATCCCCCCTTAGAGCCTCTTTAATACTATTCCAGGCATCTAGCATAATTCTCCCTGGTGGATTACAGGTTCTAATAACCTTTCTAAACCTAGACTTTACAATATTGGATAAGGGATGTTCCTTCCGAAGACATCTATAATCTATAATGGATAATTTGGGTTGGAGGCTCCCCGAAATAATAGTTAAAGTTACTACGTCCCCTACAGTAATAATATATTTGTATTCTTTGACGTGAGATTTAATGAATAATAGGTTCTCTTCTGGTGTGCCAGTTAGGAGAGTGCCAATAAAATGTTGAGAGAGTTTTGGCCTTAACCTTTCAGGCATTAAGTAATATTTCAAGTTATTTATCTCACCTTAATGGCGTATCTCCAAGGCTTTGTGACTTTGAGTACTTTTGCTGATTTAGAGTCTAATGTTAAAACTACTACCATACCCTCCCAATCGTCCGAGAATAATGTTGAAGAGCAGAGAGGGCATTTCTCGACTTCATATTCTACTAGAGCCTTACATCTCTTACATGCTTTGAAGGGCATTCTCCTTCTTCTTCTAACCATTACCCGCTCACCCTTATACTGCTAAGTTACTTTTTCTTAGCCTTCTTTTTCTCTTCCTTCTCTCCGTATATTCTTTCTAAATCTTCTTGTATCCATTCAAGCTTCCCTAAGAAAGGCTGTCTCATGGTTAAAGCTATTCTAATTATCCTATTTGATGATGATGTGCTTATTGTCACTATTCTAGCTCGTACAATGTCTCCTTTTTCGATTATTCTTTTAGTTTCTTGACCCATGTATGCGCCCCTCCTAGAATCATATAACATTCTATCATCTAGTATCTGTGATCTATGAATTAAACCATCGAAAGGTCCTAAATTGACAAATATACCGAAGTCTGTTACCTCTACGATCTCTCCTTCCACTACTTCTTTGAGTATTGGTGTGAAAGCTAGTATATCGAATCTTGCTATATGATATGTAGCGCCATCACCCGGTATGATCTTTCCTTCCTCCTCTACTTCAACATTATATACTGCCAGTATGAATCCTAGCTCTCTATCAACTACACCTTCGTACTTACGTCTGAGAACCTTTTTAGCAGCCTCTTTTATTGGTAACCCAAAGTATTCGGGAGGTATTCTAACGACATCAACTACATGGTATACCCTATACATTTGGGATGCCCCTAGTATGCTTTGTTTACTGTTCTGTGTTCAGTAGCATTATTGTTTCTAATTAATATCTCTATCTCCTATATTTACACTGACTTAGTCATAATATCCTTCTATTTTAACTCTTTTCTCTTTTAAATTTATCCATCCCACAGGCATTCCTAATGCTCTAATACGTGATCTTAGCTCTCTATCATTTGTTATTATTATCATTTTATTCTCATGAACTACTCTAACTATTATATCATCCACAGTTTCTCCGGGTAGAGCTTTCACTTGTAATACTTTACATCGCTCTTTTACCATTTCTAAAGCTTTTATGGCGGCCCTCTTATCCAAGGATTTACCTTTAGTGCTAATGTTTTCTAACTCTGATAGAGTTCGATCTAGTATGTAGAAAGAGCATTTTCTTAGTAGAGCTTCCTCTACATAACTGAAAATATCTAAACCATACTTTATGGAGAGTATTAGAACATTAGTATCAAGTAGTACTTTTAACTCTCTCTTCAACCCTTGAATGTTCCCCAACCTACAAGTCTCCATCGTCCACGTATTTGTCTGCTAATAGCTACTCTTGCTTTTGGCAGTAACACTATTGGTCTTCTTAGCTTTATTTCGACCTCATCTTTCGTGACATGAGTTACTATTCCTAGACTGATCGAAGTGCCTACTGTTAGCATTAGAGCTTCACCTCTCCTGATAGGCTCTGCTTTAATAAGCTCTCTTGTACCTACAATTCTTTCCATTAGCTTATACTCTAGCCTTATTGTGTTTATTAGTGACGGTAACTGTCCAGGCTTGCCTACAATGTTACCCACTAATTTATCAGCTTTTGTTAATGAGGGGTCGAGTGTTGTTCCTATTGCTACTAGTCCACCTGGCTTTGCCTCTTTAACCTCAAGGTCAGAGAATCTTAAGCTGACAACTTTAGTATATAATGGTTCATACTCTATTTTTCCGTCAGGCCTTTCTATTCTTATACCTGGCTTTATCTCTATTTCATCATCAATCCTTATGACCCCCTGCATGATACTACCTCCTATAACTCCTCCAACAAGTTTCTCTGGGGGAGTACCTGGTTTATTTACGTCAAAGCTTCTAGCAATGTACATTAGCGGCGGCTTTGAAAGATCCCTTTTAGGAGTAGGTATAAACTCTTCTATTGCCTGTAATACTATATCAATGTTTGCTTTATGTAAAGCACTTATAGGTATTATTGGCAGATCTTCGGCCCATGTCCCTTTTAGAAAGCTTCTTATAGCCTGGTAATTCTTGATAGCTTCATCCTTACTTACTACTTCAACTTTATTTTGAACTACTACAAGATTCCTTATACCAACAATATCAAGCGCTGCAAAGTGCTCTCTAGTTTGTGGTTGAGGACAAGGCTCATTTGCCGCTATTACGAGGATTGCACCATCCATTAGTGCTGCTCCTGAAAGCATCGTAGCCATGAGTATTTCATGTCCTGGTGCATCAACGAATGAGACCCTTCTCAATAATATTGTTTCACTTCCACACCTTGGACATATAGGCTCTGTAGTGTAAGCTTCAGGCCCTTCACAATGAGGACATTTAGCTATATTCCCATCTGCATAACCCAACTTTATTGTCATACCTCTTTTTAATTCCTCACTATGAGTGGCCGTCCATTTACCAGTTATAGCTTGAACTAGTGTTGTTTTACCGTGATCTACGTGGCCTACCACGCCAATATTTACTTCTGGCTGTTTTAGAGCCCAAGGCAAAAATTCTCACCCGATAAAAGTTTAGTACTATTTTGCTACTTCTTCTCTTCCTCTTCATAGAGAATCTTAACATTAATTTGAACTATATCCTCGGTAATAACATTCCCTCTAACGATTTTACGTCTACGCTCACCTTTCTCTCTAGGATGAAAGCCAGGTGGCCCACTTAATAGAACAGCCTTCTTTACTCCCCCTGGAATATCAGGTCTCATGGGAAACCCGCTACTGTCAGAGCCTCCTGTAATCTTTATTTTCTTGCCAGGAAATCCTACTATTGAGCCGTCTAATACGTCTCCTATTTTCCTGCCCAGAAATGCTAGTGCTTTATCGCCTGATACCGTAACTTGCTTAGCCTTACCTGTTTTAGGGTCTGATACTACAACTTTAAACTCTGGCATGTCACTTTCACCTTTATATTGTTCTGTTAGGGTTTACGTAGTACTAGTATATGAGATTTTCTTGCATATTCACTTATGTATACGTTGGCATATTAGAGTATAATAGTTTAGAACTAGATATGGTGAGGCTGGTGTCACAAGTGAAGACTGAAACAAAGAAGCTAAGACAACCAATAGTAGTTGTATTAGGGCATGTAGATCATGGGAAAACAACATTACTAGATAAAATTAGAGGTACAACTGTTGCCCTTAGAGAGCCTGGCCTAATTACACAGCATGTTGGAGCCAGTATAATCCCTGCTGAGGTTATGGAGAAGATTTTTGAACCACTAAAAAAGTTCTTCCCTATAAAGTTAAGGATCCCGGGTTTGCTCTTCATAGATACACCAGGTCACGAACTATTTTCTAATCTCCGACGTAGAGGTGGTAGCGTTGCAGATTTCGCGATACTTGTAGTTGATGTTTTAGCGGGATTTCAAGACCAAACCTATGAAAGTATTGAAATACTTAAGCAGAGAAGAGTGCCCTTCCTTATAGCAGCTAACAAGATAGATAGAATACCAGGCTGGAAATCTTATCCAGATTCTCCAATACTATTCTCATTACAGGAGCAAAGAGAAGACGTAAAGCTTAGGCTTGAAGAGTTGATCTATAAATTAGTTAATGAAATGTATAAGCTTGGTTTTAGAGCTGATAGGTTCGATAGGGTAAGAGACTTCACCAGAACTGTTGCTATAGTACCTGTTTCCGCTAAAACTGGTGAAGGTATACCAGAATTACTTGCTGTACTTGCTGGTTTAACACAACAGTATATGGCTAATAAGCTTGTTTATGCCGAGGGTCCAGCAAAGGGTGTAGTATTGGAAGTCAAAGAGGAGGTTGGATTAGGTACAACAATTGATGTGATAATTTATGATGGTATACTGAGGAAAGGAAACCTAATTGTTGTAGGCGGGAAGGAGAAGCCTATTGTAACGCATGTTAGAGCGCTACTAATGCCTAAGCCTCTACAAGAAATAAGGGCACCCGAAGAGAAGTTCATCCAGGTTAATGAAGTTGTTGCAGCTGCAGGCGTTAAAATAGCTGCACCTAACCTTGAGGATGCCTTAGCTGGCTCACCCATATTTGTCATACCCAATAAGGATCTCATCGAAGAGTATAAGAGAAAGGTGATTGAAGAAATAGAGTACATTAGAATAAAAAGTGAAAGTATAGGGGTAGTAGTTAAGGCTGATACTTTAGGAACATTAGAAGCTATTATTGAGGCATTAAAGAAAAGGAATATACCAATAAGGTTAGCTGATGTAGGCCATATTACAAAGAGGGACGTACTCGAGGCATCATTGGTCGCTAAGGAGAATAAGTATTATGGAGTAATATTAGCCTTCAATGTTAAATTCTTACCAGGCGTAGAAGAGGAGGCACGACGAGAGGGAGTAAAAGTATTCATGAATAATGTGATATATAGGTTACTAGAGGATTACGATGAATGGTTAACTAAACTTAAAGAGGCCGAGAGAAGAAAAGAACTAGCCACCTTGATAAGACCAGGTAAAATCAGGATAATACCAGGCTGTATATTTAGACGAAGTGAACCAGCTATTGTGGGAGTTGAAGTCTTAGGAGGGATAATCAAGCCAGGTTATCCATTAATGAGGGAGGATGGTAGGAGGATAGGAAGTATAATGCAAATTCAGGAACGCGGTCAAACATTGCCAGAAGCCAGAGTAGGTCAAGCTGTAGCAATATCTATTAAGGGTAGGGTACTCGTTGGTAGACATATAGATGAGGGTGACATACTATACACGGATATACCTGAGAATCATGTTGTAACCCTTCTAACAAAGTATAAGAGTGAACTAAGCCAAGATGAGACAATGGTACTAAGGGAGATTGTAAAGATAAAGCGTAAACAGAATCCACTCTTCGCAGCTCTAGTTAAGATATAAGGTAGAAGAGCAAAACTTTATTTTCGAGGAGAATACTTTTTTGTCCACTTAAACTTTCTTGGATCACGTTTATATTCAATCATGTTTTTAAAGCATTTTCTTGAACAGAACCACAATACTGTTCCATCATTCTTGACGTACATAAGGCCTGTTCCAGGCTCTATTTCATGCCCACAGAAACTACATATATTACGTTGCGGCATCTTCTACACCTACCATGTTCTTGCTGGATGCTACTTACATAGAACTAACTAATAAACTTTATTTGAGAATACACAGTGATATATCAATTTTAACAATAATACTTAAAAAGGACTTTTCTATAAAGTGGGGTGGGGAAAATCATGGGTAGCTCAATAACTGAAGAAATAGGGTTCCCAGCAGAGGTAATACAGATCCTTGGTCGTACTGGAGTATGTGGTGAGGTCATACAAGTACGTGTGAGAGTACTTGAAGGTAGAGACAAAGGTAGAATACTAACTAGGAATGTTAAAGGTCCTGTGAGGATAGGTGATATACTAATACTTAGAGAGACCGAAAGAGAAGCCAGAAAACTAACAAGTAGAAGGTAAAAAATTAGCCTCTTTATTGATCCTATATCTTATTATTCTGCTTTGCTTTAAACTATTAATTTGCTTAGTTTAGTTTACTTTGCTGCCTTGGCTTTAATTTCATTAACCTTACTTATTATCTCGTCAACTAATGCTTTAGCTTCACCGGGTTCAATTATACATGCACTTGCTGCGGCTACCTCGATTCCTGCAGCCTCTCCTAACCTCTTCTTACTTGGAACATAAACATAGGGTATCTTCTTCTCTTCACATAATAATGGTAAGTGTGCCACTATTTCTGGTGGATCTACATCCTCAGCTATCAACACTAGTTTCGCTAATCCTCTTTCTACAGCTTTTGTGGTCTCATTTGTGCCTTTCTTTATTTTGCCTCCTGATTCTCTAGCTCTTTTTAAAGCTTCGTATGCTTTTTCTGCAAGGTCAGAAGGTACTTCAAACCTTACATAAAATGGTTTGGACATAATTCACTCATCCTCCTCTTTTTCTCGTCGTTCACCATTAATGGTTTAAAAGGGTTGCGAGTATATAAACTTGTTTATTCTAGTCATGAGTGTAGTATGCTATAATTTTATCTTCTAAAATATTGTCTATTCTTACGAAGCCGAATCTAACAAATTGAACAACTCTATCTTCAAACCTCTTATCTAATAGTGCCTTCTCGGCTACACCCTTGATCAATTGAAGTTTCGTTCCCTCCGGTTTCTTAACAATGACGTCTACATTCTGACTCACAGGTACCCACTGTATTATTGGTGCTTTAAGTTTCCTTGCATCATCTAAAGATGAGCCTAGTGCCTCACATTCCCATACTTTACCATTCCCCTTTACAACCCGTATGTTAACTAGTTCCATTAGCCTTATTAATGGTTTATTCTTGTATTTTACTATGTCCTCTCTTGAGACATAGACCTCGATTACATCATTTCTATCTAGTACTATTTCTCTTGAACCCAAGTCTTTATTTGTAGGATGGAAAGGTATAGTGATTTTAGATACTGTTAGGCCCTTAATTCTTAACTTTACTGGGTCCTTGACAAATAGTATCCTATGAGCTACAGGGTCTATGATTTTTCTATTGATAGACGAAAGGTTATCCATGTGTATTTTTGCGTCCGCAGACTTTATACCGACGTCTAATACTATTTTCCTTATAGTCTCTGGTAAGAATCCCCTCTTTCTTAAAGCTCTAAGAGTTCCGAATCTAGGATCATCATATCCTTCATATTCCTCAGGTTTCTCTTCTAGAAGCTTTCTTATCTTTGACTTACTTAGTATAAATCCTTCTATTTTCAATCGACCAAAATGTATTGTTTCAGGATACTCCCATCCCATATGGGCGTAAAGATACTTCTGTTTAATCGTATTCTGGTAGTGTTCCTTTGCTCTTAGGATGTGAGTGACTCCCAATAAATGGTCATCAACTGCAGCTGCAAAGTTATATGTTGGCCAAGCGACATATTTGCTACCTGTTAGAGGGTGGGGGTACCTGTTTGTATCTATTATTCTGAATGCAACCCAGTCTCTAATAGAGGGATCAGGATGTTTAAGATCAGTTTTTATTCTAAGTACTGCTTCACCCTCACTGTAGTCTCCTCGAATCATTTTATCCCATAATTCAAGATTTGTTTCAACGCTTTGCTCTCTATGAGGACACGCTTTACCATTATCTCTGTACTTTCGGAATTCTTCCTGTGTACATAGGCAAACATAAGCGCCTTTACGCTGTATTAATTCCTTTACTAAGTTGTAATAGATCTCCATACGTTGTGATTGAATGTATTCTTCATCCCATTTTATACCTAACCACTTAAGATCCTCTTTTATTAAGTCGTAAGCTTCTAGCATAGGCTTTTTAGTCTTTGGATCAGTGTCTTCGAAGCGTAGTATAAATTTACCCTTGTATAAACGAGCATATTCGTAGCTTAATACAGCGGGTCTTGCATTTCCTAAATGTAGTACGAAGTCTGGATTAGGTGCGAACCTAGTTACAATTATTTTATATTTGTTAACGTTTGGTAATGGTGGTAGGATTTTTTCCCCGGTTTTATGCTCTTCTACTAATAGTTCAGGCCATCTTTCTTCAATTATTCTCTTTTGCTCCTCTAGTGTAAGGCTATTAACATAATTTACTGTTTCCTTTACTTGTACGAGTACTTGTCTAATTCTACTTTTTAGTGATGGATCTTCACCTATGACTTTGCTGATCACCGCTTTAACTGAAGCTTTTCCTTCATGCTTAATTGCGTTTAAGAGGGCATGTTTAAGTATGATCTCTTTCACTTTTTCACTGATGTTTATATTTTCTTGTGGCTGCTTCACTTACAACCACCAGTAAATACTTTACAGGCTTCTCGCTTAGAGATGTAATGTAAATGACTATACCTTCTGATGGACTTCTATATGTTCTGACTTCAAGTTTTCCTGTAAGTATATATGCTATTTTATCATTATATCTTATTTTGTCGCCTTCTCTAACGAATAAATACACTTTCTTTCCAGATATTTCCAGTAATTCTACGTTAGTACCGCTTTCTATTTTGATATACTCCTTAGTCCATGGTAGAAATATTATTGTATCTCTCACTATTTCAGCTCTCTCAAGATCTAAAAATAGATTATAGGCTGGTTCATAAATTACCTTAAAATAAACATTAGCTTGATCGGCATTTACTTTACTTAGCTCTTTTTGATCTTTTATTTCATATATCTTGTCATCTATTTCCACTATAGCTGATTGTTGAATAATGTCTGAGAATTGCTTATTCCTTAATTCTTCAGATTTAAACCTAATGTATATTTGGGGATATAGATAATTCTCACTCATTAGTATCTCCTTTTAATGATGAACATTGCCATTTCCTTCAGCATGTCCTTTGCTTCACTATCTGATGTTGTTATAGATTCTAGTATACTTAATGCCTTCATGGTATATTCTTTCGCCTTCCCTATAGCATAGTCTATTGAACCCAAAGACTTAAGGATACCAGCAACCTGCTTTAATTCATCTAGTGACGCATCTCTTCTACCTAGAACCGACAGTATTTGCTTTCTTTGATCCGCCGTTGCATTATTAAGTGCATGAATTATTATTATCGTCTTTTTTCCCTCTCTTAAATCACTCCAGACAGGTTTCCCTAGTACCTTCTCATCCCCTATGATACCTAGAATATCATCCTGTATTTGGAATGCTATACCCGTTAATCTGCCAAACTCTCCTAACTTTTTCACTGTTTCCTTGGCACCCCCGCCTAAGATTGCTCCTATCATTAGTGATCCCTTGAACATTGCTGCTGTTTTCTTCTCTATCATTTCTAAGTATTCTTCCTCCGAAACATCCATTCTTTCCTCAAAGTTCATATCCAAAGTTTGGCCCTCTGCGAGTGTTACAGCAATCCATGTTAGTATTTTTGTAGCCTCCACTATTCTATCTGGGGGTATACCATATTGCTCCACGTCTAGTAAGGCCTCATAAGCTTTGGCAAAGAGTAAGTCACCAGCAAGTATGGCTAAGGGTTCACCCCAAAGTTTATGAACTGTTGGTACGCCTCTTCTATACTCATCCCTATCCATTATGTCATCATGGACTAGTGAGAATGTATGCATTAACTCAACTGATGCTGCGGCAGGAATGACTTGATCCTCTTGAGCTCCAGCAATCCTAGCTCCAAGAACTACTAGTGTTGGTCTGAGTCTTTTACCTCCCGCACCTATTAAATGGTAAGAGGCGTCATATAGTTTCTTTACATTTATTGGTCCTATTACCTTCTTAGACATATACTCGTCTACTTTACTCTTGATATGTTTCGTGTACTCTAAAAGCTTCATTTACTTACTACCCCTACACCTCCTAGATAGATAATCATTAATATTTATTCCTCTACATTTGAGCCATTCTCTTAATGCTCCCTTTATGATTATTCTTGCATGTCTTAGATCGTGTATTGTTCTTGATGACGTTAAGAACATTGCAATTTTGAGTTCATGAATCATCTGTTTTATTTTTCTCTTTAAATTTCCTTGAAGGGCCCATTTTAAAGCTGGTAGTGCGAATCCTGTAATATCAGCTCCTAAAGCTATAGCTTTAGCCATATCTAGACCTGATCTAATGCCTCCACTTGCAATTATAACTACATCTCTAGATACTGATCTAACTTCTACTATTGAAGCGGCTGTTGGAATACCCCAATTGGAAAATGTTTTTGCTGTCTCAGCTAGCTCACTTTTACCTCTGCTTAATGCTCTATATTTTTCTACAAGAATCCAGCTCGTCCCGCCTAAGCCTGCAACATCAATATATTTTACACCTACATCTATAAGCTTCATGGCAACTTCTCGAGAAATACCATTCCCAACCTCCTTAACTATAACTGGCTCCTTAATTGTTTCAACTAGCTCCTTAATCTTCTCTAATACCCCCCTAAACTTTGTATCTCCCTCTGGCTGTATGGCTTCCTGTGCAGCATTAAGGTGAACTGCTATGGCATCAGCCTTAACCATGTCTATGGCTTTCTGAGCCTCTTTAACCCCGTATCCCTTGGCTAATTGTGGAGCACCAATATTTGCTATTATGACTGCATTAGGTGCTTTCTCTCTAACTATAGAATATGTATACTCAAGTTTTTCATCCTCTATTGCTGCTCTTTGACTACCTACACCCATACCTAGCTTTAATTCTTCGACTACCTCAGCTAAAGTAGCATTAATTTTTACGGTTTCTGGATGCCCCCCAGTCATAGCTTCTATTATTAATGGTGCCGACAATGTTTTTCCCAAGAACATAGTTTTCGTGGAAACTTCATTAAGATTGATTTCAGGTGATGCTTGGTGAATCAATATCACGTCTTCGAGCATAGTTGTTGCTGATGATTCAACATTCTTATGTAAACATATGTCTATGTGCTCTAATTTCCTTTGTGATGTATCTCTTAATGTTATTTCACTTTCACCTCAACTAGTGTATACTTTTTAGGCTTATTTACAATTGCATTAAATATGTTTCCTTCAACAAGTCCATTAAAGATATATGCTATTATGTTTTTATTTACGTATCGTGCTAAATCAAGTATCTTACGGTATATTCCACCAGTGACATCAACTGAGGATAAGACTTCACTTCTTATATTGGCAGAAATAGTGTAGGTATTAGTTTCCTTATCTTTTAGTACCGTAATTTTCTCAATCCTCTTAGCTGATGGATTAATTTTTGGGTTTTCTGTATAAACACCATCAACATCTGTTGCGTATAGAACTTTAATAGTATCATAATAATCGGCTAAGTAAGCGACTATACTATCACCTGATATAATGTTATAGCTTTTACTAAGATCTACTGCTATATCTCCGTAAAGTATTGGTATAATGTTCTCCTTAAGACTATATGTTATAGGATCTAAAAATGCTTTAACGATTTTTCCATCATTTAATATGAATATTGATGATGATTGAAAATGTGTAACTTTTAGACCTAAATGAGAGAAGAGAAGCGTAACTGTTGAAGCTAAGACATTCATGTTCTCTCTAATAGCGGTAAAGGCATCTGCATCATAGCGGCCTTTTTCCTCTTTAAACTTGTGAGCTAAAGGATGGCCGAAGGAGCCTCCACCATGAACCAGTATTAGTCTTATATCACCAAGATAGCGTAGAGCCTCTCTAATTTCATGACCTATCATCCTTACAGTGTTCCATTTTATACTGTTCTCTATTTCCTTATTAGTGATTATACTTCCACCAATCTTTAAGATTATAAGCTTCATAGTGCACTCCTTCTAAGCTTCTATACTTCTTAGTGTTATGAGTGTCACTCCATTATAGTCTGGTATTATCTTAGAAAAAGGTCTTACTCTATGCACACATTTATTTCCAATATCTAGTAGGCAGAGATTTAGCAGTGTTTCAGTTCTATGTAATATTGTCACCTTCTCAATATCACCTTCCCTGAGTGCATTAGCTGCTTCTATTGTTAGTCTTCCATGAAGGTGTATAATCCAATTGTATAGGGGGTTTTCAATGTATTTTACATTACAGTTTTGTACATAGTTTACGTTAGTACATGAGATCACTCTCTTTATAAACTCAGGGTCTCTTGAATTTAGTAGTATGTAACCTTCACCCTCTCTGTATATAAGTGGCTTTCTTAGGAAACTGTAAACTCTTAACGCATTTCTTAAACCATTCATCTCATTAGGTGTGTTAATTTTATTGAACGCTCTTAGTAATGTTAATATGTCTCGTCTAGATAACGGTATATCAGCTAATGTAAAAATCACCTTGATTAATGCTGGTACGATACTATCATAGATGTATAGAGGAGAATATGTAAAGTTCATATTAATTCTTGTTTTTATGCTAAGTGTGATATCGAGGTATTTCAATACGTCCTTAAGAGTGCTCTTATAAATTTCTGTAATTACATCATCTCTCTTGTCATATGTGTAAACGTTAATGTCCACTTTTATTTTATCACTTTTTTCTATATGTTCGATAGTTACGTTTACCTTCTTCTTGAAAGGTAAGATTATGTAGGGATTGTTTCCATGCTGTAATGGTATACCATATAAAGGTACGCCAGGTGCTATATTGAATTTCTTTATCAAAAGAAATCAGCCTTTACTGAATAGAATAGATCCATAGCCTACTACAGCACTCTTGTCGCCTGTAATATCACCTGATGTTGCGTATTTTAACAGTTTAGCTGAAACTTCATATTCTCTTGATCTTAGTTTTGCATATTCAATTAGTGTCATTACTGGTCCTGGACCGCACATTGAAATATTATATGAGGTTACTCTTTCATACACTTTATCTGTGTTTAATTCTAGTATTGCTTCGATGACTAGTTTGTCTTTCTTTATAGCTATGGAGTGTGGTTCGTAGTGTGTAAAATCAGTGGTTGCAATAACCATTATATCGAGACCTAGCTCTTTCTCAACATCATATATTGCTTTAGCTAGTGTTTTAGCCTCATCTGGAGACTGCATCATCATAGTTATTGGGACTATTGATATTTCGTTCTTGAATATGTATTGTAGGAAGGGTAATTGTACTTCAATAGAGTGTTCATACTTATGCGCTAAAGGATCCAGGTCTGCAATACCGCTTTTTGCTGCTATTTCCTTGGCAACATCATCCCTAACTTTCGCAATACCTAGTGGAGTCTCCCAGTCTTCACCATAATCTATAGATATCCCGCTACCTAAACCCGTATGATTAGGTCCAAGTATAATGAATAATTCTGGCATGCCGTCAATAGCTAGCTGAAAATAGCCATGAGCTGCTACAGGGCCAGAATACATATATCCTGCATGAGGTGATATGAGACCTATAGTTTTTCTTGGACCTTTTATTACAGGTTTGGGTAATGTACCTGGACCAAGAGAATGTGTAAAAGTCCATTCTATTTGAGCTTTTAATGCCTCAGCGTTACCCTCGTAAAATGCGCCTGCTACAGCGGGTAATCTTATTTTTCTAGTTAGAATACTCCTCACCTTGATATCTTTGTTTCAAATTCTTCAACAGGTACTGGTAGCTCTTTATCTGGTGGTAGTTCACCACGTTCTCTTAGTACTTGTCTTGTTAACAACCAGTATAATAGTGCTAGTGACTTCCTTCCTTTATTGTTTGCTGGTATTATAAGGTCGATGTATTCTATTTTATTATCTGTATCACAAAATGCTACTATTGGTATACCTACTTCGGCAGCCTCCCTTACTGCTTGCGAGTCTGCTCTTGGATCAGTAACTATTATTATGTCGGGTTCAAGGTAGTACTCTAAATGGGGGTTGGTTAGGGTACCAGGTATTATCCTGCCAACGACATACTTTACTCTTGTTAATTCTGCAAACTTCTGTACTGGCTTGTGACCATATTGCCTAACAGAGACAGCTAGTATCTTCTCAGGCTCGTATCTGGCTATGAATTTACCAGCTAATCTTAACCTTTCATCAGTTTTCCTGATGTCGAGTATGTGAAGTCCGTCAGGTCTAATTCTGTAAACAAATCGCATCATATGCTTTGTTCCTATATGTGTTCCTATATGGACTCCTGCAGCTAGGTATGTTTCCAGAGGTATTAGGAGTTCTATTTGTGATACTTGTTTTACTGATTCTTTTCTTTCTTCCCCGCTCATGTACTCTTCACCATTTAATAATTTAGCTTGGACGAGTAAACTTTATTACATCATATATAAGGTCTACGTGAGACAGAAGCATTCTTCTACAACAATACCTCTTAATTCCGAGTTCATCAAGTACCTTATTGGGGGGTTCACCTTGGGCTACACGCTTTTTGAATTCTTCCCACTTATCTCCTATGAGGGCTCCACATGTGAAACATCTTACAGGGATAATCATGATATTAAAACCCTCCTAATATTTCATCTATATGAAGTTTGTCTTCTTCTTCTAGCACTGTATCGTGCAAACTTTTCTGGCTCTGTTTGTCTAGGATCTCCTGCAAGCATTGTTCTATCGTATTCTACATATAATCTCTTTAACTCCTCGTCACCAGTCCATTCGATTAGTCCTCTAGCTATCGCCATTCTTACTGCATCGGCTTGACCCATAACTCCTCCTCCTTTCACGTTAACTATTATGTCTATCGTGTTCCTTATCTTTTCCCCTGCTAGTAGTAGTGGTTCCATCATCTTTATTCTAGCCATTTCTATAGGATATATTTCTAAAGGTATACCATTAATCCATACCCTACCTTTACCTGGCTTTATTACTGCACGTGCTATTGCAGTTTTTCTCCTGCCAGATGCAATTACAATTTTCATGTAGAGCTCACCTTAGGATTCCATCCTAACCGTATAGCTAGATCATAAACTGTCATGTATTTACGGGCGAGACGAGAGTAATGAGCTTCGGGTAGAGTCTCGAATTCTTTATTAGCTAATTCGGGAGGGACACCTATGAATACTCTTAATCTCTTAAAAGCTTCCCTCCCCTTAGGCTTATCCATTGGGAGCATTCCTCTAATTGCTCTTTTAACTATTGATACGGGATTTCTTGGCCTCTTAATTTTATGTTTGTATGGATTCCTTAAAGTGCCAACTTCGAATAGCAACTTGTAAGAGTCTACTACCATTTTTGATTTACCGCTGATTACCGCTTTCTCTGCATTCACTATTATTATGGTTTCACCTTGTAATAGTCTTTTAGCGACAATGCTGGCTAATCTACCTAAAATTAATCCTGTAGCATCTATTATTTTTGCCTGTTCTATATTTATGCCTCTAAGTGTGATCTCTCCTCACCCCACTCATTGAATGATCTTAATATTGGATCCTTTTGGATTATTTAGTGCCAATTCAATTATATGTAAACATTTGCCTCCGACTTTTGTTATCTTCTCTATAGCTGATGACGAGAAGGATATGGCTGCAACTGTGACTGAATGATTGAGTGAGCCCATACCTAGTACTTTTCCGGGGACTACTACTACGTCACCTTCCTGGGTGTATCTGTTGATCTTGCTTATGTTCACTGCCACTCTTTGCCTTCTAGGTTTTTCTAGTCTCTCCGCTATATCCTTCCATAAGGCTGAATTATTCTCTCTAGCTATTTTCCTTAACAGTCTTATTGTCTTTCGAAGGACTATATTAGTTGGTCCTGTTCTTTTCACCATCACTTTGCCCCCTCAATGCTTTTGTGTAGTTCTAATAGTTTTTTCTTTAATATTTTAAAGGCTTCCGTTATTATTCTCTTTGGAGGTAAAGCGCCTGTAGATTCAAGATAGAATACAAAAGAGTTACTATCCCATGTTACGGTTATAGCCTTGGTTGGGCAAGCCTCTTCACAAGACCTACATAAAGTACATTCTATAATATTCTTTATCTCAATTTGGTCATTTTTTATGTCAAATATTCTTTTAGGACATGCTTTTACGCATTCTCCACAATAAGTACATAAATCAGTGTTAACCCTTATCTTTGGTAAATATTTAAAGGCGCTGACTGATACAGGCGACCATTTTATGTGCTCTCTACCTCTCCCCAGCCTAGCATAAGCCTCTAATGCTATCTTCTGCCCCTTTGATAGTACTGCAATTGGTATCTTATCTGAAACCGGAACTATCTCTGGGTCTTCAGATTTTAAATCACGCGAATAAACTATCTCAATATCATCCTTAGCTTCAACATCTAATATGAGTCTTACAGCTGCCTCCTTACACTGCATAATATCTTTGCAACCAGCCTCCTCCATAGTTCTGTATCTATCAAGATCTGTTTTCAGAGGAATTAGTCCTAACCTATGTGCTATGATTTCATCATATAATGCTGATGTGTTGTCTATAAATATGACTTCATCTATTGCCATGGTTGGTACTTCAGCTATTATCGTCCTCCTTAAAGCATTCATTAGAGGTAATGGTACATTTCTTATGAGGGCCTTTAGACTTCTATCAGTATGCCCTAGTATACTTACTTCCATCAATTTACACCACTTTTAGACTCTCCTACCTCTTCTACCACCAGGTCTTCTAGTTGTATCGTGAGGTATCGGTGTTACATCCTCAATTCTACCTATTATGAAGCCTGCTCTTGCAAGTGCTCTTATTGCTGCTTGGGCGCCCGGCCCTGGAGTCTTGGGGCCATGTCCTCCAGGTGCACGTACCTTAATGTGAATTGCGTTTATACCTTTATCCATCGCCTCTTGAGCCACTCTTGAGGCTGCTAACATGGCTGCATAAGGTGATGGTTTTTCTCTATCAGCTTTAACAACCATTCCTCCTGAAGCTCTTGATACAGTTTCAGCACCTGTAAGGTCTGTAATATGGATTATCGTATTGTTTAGTGAGCTATAGATATGTGCTACACCCCATTTTAATTCGCGTGCAGCAAATCCCATACACTATCACCCTTACCCTTTAGTTTGTGCCTCTTGCTGTAGAGCTTTTAGCTTATATGGGCTTGTGGGTGCGTAGTCTACTAATTCCTCTTCATACCTTTTAACTATATAGCCTGGTGCGTTTACTCTTCTGCCTCCAATAGCTATATGTCCATGGACTATTAATTGTCTAGCTTCATGTATTGTCCGGGCAAGACCCTTCATGTAGACTATTGTTTGTAATCTCCTCTTTAATATATCCTCCACGGTTAAGCCTAAGACGTGATCTAATGTTGCGTCTTCAGGAAGTAAACCTAATATGTAAAGCTTGTTGAGAAGTGTTTTTTCTCTCTCTTTTCTCTCTTGTTCAGGTAATGCTAGAAGACTACACGCCTGCCTCCTAAACTTTCTGATTATCGTTTTCGCTATCCATAGTTCCCTCTTATTTCTTAATCCATATCTTCCCATAAGATCCATTTCTTCTATTAGAACTTCCTTAATCCATGGATGGCTTGGACCAACCCATTTTTTCTTAGGCTTTTTGGGATCACCCATACTGCTTCACCTTTACCTCTTTCTTCTTTTAACTCCAACGGTTATACCAGTTCTACCTGTAGTACGGGTTCTTTGACCTCTAACCTTTAATCCTAAAGCATGTCTTATACCGCGCCAGCACTTTATTCTCTTAAGACGCTCTATATCCTCCCTTACAACCATTATTAAGTCTGCTCCCACATAGTGTTTATCTTCACCTGTTACATAATCCTTCCTTCTATTTAATAGCCAAGATGGCAAACCTAACGCTTTAGGGTTATTTAATGCATCTTCGATACGTTTCACTTCGGCTTCTGTAAGGAAGCCTATTCTTTTCTCGGGATCTATACCTAGAGTCCTACAGAGAGCGTAGGCTAGCGTTACACCTACACCTTTAATTTTAGATAGACCGTGGACTACCTTAAGATTTCCATCAATATCTATTCCAGCTATTCTAACAATGTATCTGAATGCTGGGGTCGACATGGTCTTTGTCACATCGCATTGTTACTGTGACTTTCTAACTTCAAATAGTACGATATCTATTTAAACTTTAATGAAACAAACACATATGAGATGTTCTTTGACTGTGGATAGGTTAAGAGTTTAGATTAAAGGCATACTACGTAAAATGTGATTAACTTTATAAAAGACAAAAATATCAAAATATGATTGTATGATACTCACAAGTCACTCAAAGTTCCAGATTAGAGCTGGCTGATCAGTTTGCATTCTAAGCTATGTTTTTCAAGCTCTTTAAGAGTGTCGGGATATTTCTCTATGAGTTTATTAACCATACGTAGATATCTGGCTACCCTTATTGCATCTGGATTTATTTCGATGGAGTCCTTGGCGTCTACTACTACATAGTGTTTTTTGTTAAGTTTCATACCTTGTTCTAAGCTTATTTGCATCAACACCCTCCTCTTTCACAACAATAATTACTTCCTCAGGTATAGAGCCACTTCTAGCCTCAAGCATAATTGTCTTAGCCAATATTACACCTAGGAAAAGATTGTATCCTCGGGAGGAAAATAAACGTTTTTAGAGAAGTAGTGGCGCCGGGGGCGGGATTTGAACCCGCGCGGGGGACCATCCCCCACCGGCTTACCGGGTAGTGTAGAATGTTCTCCAGGCCGGCACCTTAGGCCGCTCGGTCACCCCGGCACATAAATGCCCAGTATACTATTTTAATTCTAGTCACTCTAAAATGTTTTCTACACGGGACAGTCTTGGCAATATAGAATTATTTAGTAGTATATTTTTTATCTGTACAAAAGATGTTTCTTAACTACGTATCTACATGTACATGTATGCAGTATTATATTAGTTCTATCTCTATGTATACGTCTTCTGGTACTCTAACTCTCATTATTTGTCTCATTACTCTTTCATCGGCAACTATGTCTATTATTCTTTTATGTATTCTCATCTCCCATTTATCCCATGTACTACTTCCTTCACCACAGGGTGTTCTCCTTACGGGTACCACTAGTCTCTTTGTTGGTAATGGTATTGGGCCTGACATTTTTACTCCAGTTTTTTCTGCAATCTTCTTTATCTGGTCTACCACATAGTTTAGATTGTTAATATTTGTACTCCAGAGTCGTATTCGCGCCTTTGATACCATCCTTCTCCCCTATTTCCTTTCTTGATAGTGGTTGGAGGTTAAAAATTATTTATATTTTTATTTGTCAGGTTAAAAATTACTTGCTCTTATTATTTGGTTCTAATCTCTACTTTTGTTGGTTTCACATCAGTAATTATTCCAATACCTATTGTTCTACCCATATCTCTGATGGCAAATCTTCCTAATTGTGGTATTTCACTATACTTTTCTACTACCATAGGCTTGATTGGCTTAAATCTTACTATTGCGATGTCACCTTGCTTTATGAAAGGTGGGTTCTTCTCTTTAATAACACCAGTTCTTGGGTCAATCTTGCCTATGATCTCAATTATTCTACATGCTACGCTTGCTGTGTGTGCATGAACTACTGGTGTATATCCTGGTGCTATTGCTGTTGGATGCCATAGTATGAATACTCTTGCAGTAAATTCGTCAACTACTGTTGGTGGATTCGTTAAGTGTCCTGCTACATCTCCTCTTCTGATATCTCTCTTTGATACGCCTCTAACGTTAAATCCGATATTGTCTCCTGGTTCAGCTTTCTCAATCCTAACGTGGTGTGTTTCAATGCTTCTCACTTCACCAACCTTACCTGGCGGCATGAATACTACTTTGTCACCAACCTTTAGTACTCCTGTCTCTACTCTACCGACTGGTACTGTACCTACACCTGTAATTACGTAGACGTCCTGTATTGGTATTCTTAGTGGTTTGTCTATTGGCTTAGGTGGCAGTTCAAACTCGTCTAGTGCTTCTACTAGTGTTGGACCCTTATACCATGGCATGTTCTTGCTTCTCTCTATGATGTTGTCTCCGTACCATGCTGATACTGGTACGAATCTTATTTTGTCAACTTTATATCCTAAGGTCTTTAGGTACTTTGATACAATGTCTCTTACCTGTTCGTATCTTTTCTGACTCCAGTTTACTGTTGGGTCATCCATTTTGTTCACTGCTACAGCTAATTGTGTTATACCCATTGCCTTAATTAGACATAGGTGCTCTCTTGTTTGTCCCTCAGCGCTCATTCCTGCCTCGAATTCTCCCTTCTTAGCTGATACTACTAGTAGAGCTGCATCAGCCTGTGATGCACCTGTAATCATGTTCTTTACGAAGTCTCTATGACCTGGAGCGTCAATTACTGTGAAGAAGTATTTCTTTGTCTCGAACTTCATGAATGTTAGGTCTATTGTTAAACCTCTTTCTCTCTCCTCTTTTAGTTTATCTAGTATCCAAGCAAACTTGAATGACTCCTGTCCACGCTTCTTAGCTTCCTCTTCGATCTCTTTCATCTTCTTTGGGTCAATGAATCCTAGTCTGTATAACATATGTCCTACTAGTGTGCTCTTACCATGGTCTACATGGCCTATTACTACGAGGTTTAAGTGTGGTTTTTCGAGTTTTGACATGACTTTTTCATCCTCATTATCACTTTTAGGCTGTAGAGGATTTGTACAGAGGGCGTTATAAGGATTTTCCTTATTAAATTTTAAACTTAAGAATAGAGGATGAGAGGAAGTTTAGAAATCTGCTAAAATCACTAGCTAATCTAAAACTGAGTATTAGAGGTTACCTTGAGCTTAATGCTATTCTCTCTATCTCCTCTTTACGTGATACAGCATAGCTCTTGGGATCTCCTGCTGCAGCTAATATTATCTCGTCCGCTAGGCATTCTTCAATGGGTTTTGGATTATTAAATGCTGCCATTCGTGCACCTTCTGTTATAAATCTTAGCGCCAAATCTACTCTTCGCTGGGGAGAAACATCTACAGCAACATGGTATACTATTCCACCGTATGCTATTCTTGTTGTTTCTTCTCTTGGTGCAGCATTCTCAATAGCTCTAACTAATACCTGTATTGGGTTTTCTCTTGTCTTTAGGTAAATTATGTCGAACGCCTTCTTAACTATATTATATGCTAGGTGTTTCTTGCCTCCTTGCCTACCTGGCCTCATTATCTTGTTTATTAATCTCTCTACTATTGGTACCCCTGCTTTACCAAACCTTTTATGCTCATGTCTACCTCCGGTATGAGGTAACCATACTGGTTTAAGTGATATGTACTTCTTAAGGCTAGGGTCTCTTACATCTATCCCTTCGAAACTCCACTTCCCAAACAACTTTATGTCCGGTGTGCTTACAGTTACCTCCTTATTAGCCATATCGTTTACCCTCTTAGACCGTCTGGTGTGTGTTCTCAGAGGTTACTTATAGGTTTAACGTTAAATGTATTAAGGTAACGTATTAATACACATAACCTCCTTAGTTAGGACTGTGTAGAGGAGGTACAATTACAATATGCAACAGAAGAATGATATGGTTAAGGTAGAACGGATAGAGGCTTTCATTACTCCAACATCGCCCCATACGACAGTAATAGTATGCCATTTAGAAGATGGTAGACAATTCTATCTATATCATGTTCCTTTAGAAATAGTTGTGGCGATAAATAGGATACAGGATGAGTCATATTATATGGAAAGGGAAAGTATCTTCGATATATTAAGTTTCTTTAAAGAACTCTTAAAAGACGATATTGGCAGTAAAATAGGAGATGTTTACATAGATTATCTTAATCCCCAAACATACTTATACTCTGCAAGTATAGAGATAAAGGTTAATGGGGCAACAATTAGAAAGAGAATGATACCCAGCCATGCAATATTCCTAGCCCTACTTATGGGTAAGAATGTTTATGTAAGCGAGAAACTAGTTCAACAACAAGAAGAGTTGAGTAAGTAGCTAGCTTTTATCTTGTTGGCTTCTGCTTCTTACCTAGTAGTAACGCTTTGAGCGATACACCGTTCACTGCTACAACCTTATATCTAACTCCTGGTAGGTCTCCTAGAGATCTACCCTTAGAACCGCCAATACCTTCAATTATTACTTCATCATGTTCATCTATGAAGTTTAAGGCTCCGTCGCCCGGACAGAATGCTGTTACTATTTTGCCATTCTTTATTAGTTGTACTCTTACACACTTTCTTACTGCTGAGTTTGGTTGTCTAGATTCAATACCAACTTTCTCTAATACTATACCCCTGGCCATAGGTGCGCCTTCTAGTGGATCATACTTTCTCTTTATGTCGAGCATCCTAATCTTAAATTCCCTTTGACTCCATCTAAATTTTAGTCTCCTCTTCCTAAGCTTTCTTGCCGCGAATAGCCCTGCTGGGGCCTTTTTGCCAGGCATATTCTATGCCCTCCTATACTTTCTTCTCGGCTGTAGGATAGTTAGTTTCTAGAGTTTTTAAGTTTTAATTATACTAGTCTTATATCACAAATACTGAGTCTATATCAAAATACCTCTTTAATATTAATCTTGCTCTCGCTACATTCCTACCTGCTTTACCTATCGCTATACCTTTGTCCCGAGGGTCAACGTTTACGTAGACTACTTTCCTACCATCATGTCTTGAAACAATCTTTACCGAACGTACTCGTGCTGGCGCCAGAGCATTCTTGGCTAACTCTTCAAGTTTATTAGAGAACTCTACAACCTCAATGTTCTTGCCTATTATCTTTCTTATTCTCTTAATGTTTATTCCGTTCTTGCCTATAGCTAAGCCCATGTCTCCTGGTCTAACAAGGAATATTATTCTATTCTCGTCGTTATCAACTATACAATCTTTAACTACAGCTCCTGTTACATCTTGAAATAATGCAATATACCTCATTTCGTCAGGTGTGAGTTTTATTTCAGGCAAACTTTACCTTCCACCTCCCTCTTTAGCTTCAGATTCCTCTGCCAGCTCGAGGATTCTAGAGTCACCTTCATCAAGTATTGTAATAGCTGAGACCATGAAGGGTTTACCACAGAGTGTACCGAGATCTACACTAGTTCCTTTATAAATGTATACTGGTATATTTGAAAGTTTGGCATAATAGAGTATATCGTTCTTTATATTTGGCGGTGCATTAGCTGCAAGTATTACCATTTTTGCTTTACCAAGCTTCACATACTTTATTGTTTGTTTTGATCCTAAAACAACTTTCCCTGTTTTTAATACCATTCTTAATTCGCTTTCAAATGACACCATGTACTTGCCACCGTTTTACTTTTCCCTAGCTCCTGGCGGTCGCATGAAGAGATGAACAATGCCTGTTCCTACTGGTATTATCTGCCCTACTATAACGTTTTCGGCTACACCTGATAATTCATCCGTTTCTCCTCTAACAGCTGCATCTAATAGATGTCTCACTGTTACTTCAAATGCTGCTCTAGCTAGTACGCTTGGCTTCTCACCGCTTACTCCATGTCTACCTATTTGTCTTACTCTACCGGTTTGGGTCATAATGTCTGCTACGAGCATTACATGTCTTATGTCCACGTCTAAACCTTGGTCTTCTAGTACGTTCATTATTTCGTTTATTATTACTGCCCTAGCCGCCTCTATTCCTAGAACAGCCTCCACTTCATGGATGTCGTTTGTTACCGTTCTCTTGTAGTCTACTCCTTCAATAGTAAGTACTCCTGCAAGATTTGATCCATCAGTTACTAGAACATACTCGTCTCCCCTCTTTTGAATTATTGCTCTTCGTATGCCCTTCAGTCCTTTGATTTTTGCATTCAGTATTTTATCCCTTAATTTTTGCATTTTCGTTATCTCACTTGTTTCTTCCAGTTCAACTATTATCCTATACTTGTTCTCGGGGTCCTGTAACACTTTACCTACTTTTGTCTTCTCAATAGCCTTCATAACTTGGTCTATCGTCACTCCCTTATCTTCCATCATGTCAGGGTCTAATTCCACTACGATAGCGTTTAAGAAGAGATCTACATCAACACTTCGCGCCACATTCTCTACTGTTGTTAGCTCTATTCTCCTCGCAACCTCTAATGCCTTTTCCCTGCTATGCCTATGCTTCTCATCTAAGTATATTACCATCATTGGCGTTGAAGGAGTCTTTTTCGCATCAACTATCTCTATTAGTCTTGGTAGTCCTAATGTTACGTTAAACTCTCTTACACCTGCATAGTGGAATGTTCTCAACGTCATCTGAGTGCTTGGTTCACCTATTGATTGAGCTGCAACTGTTCCTACTGCTTCACCTGGTTCAACTTGTGCCTTGAAGTACTCCTTTACAACTTCTGATAATATTTTGTCAAGTTCTTCACTTGTTATTTCAAGGTTCTTGATCTTCTCTTCTAGCTCACTTAGTAGTGATGAAGGTAATATACCTTTTAGCTTCCATATTTTCTCTTTTTTCTCATCTAATGATAGGGGCTTGCTCATTAGACTATCACCTTTGGTCCTAAGACTTTCTCAAGTATCTTTTCTATGTTAACTGCTTTTCCATGGTCGCTCTTTGCTGGGTCTATACCGTCATCTCCGTATCTGAATTGTACTATGTTTCCTAATGGTGTTCGAACCGTTCCGTCGTATTCTACTCTCAGGTCTTGAAGTGCGTTTATAAGTCTACGTTGCATGTAACCGCTTTGTGATGTTCTTACTGCCGTGTCTACTAGTCCCTCTCTTCCACCCGCTGCGTGGAAGAACATTTCTATTGGGCTTAGTCCTCCTCTAAAGCTGCTTTCGACGAACCCTCTTGCAGCTGGGCCAAGATCCTCTGGTTTAAAGTGTGGTAGTGTTCTATCTTTGTAGCCTCTGACGATTCTCTGTCCTCTGACTGATTGCTGTCCTAGTGCTGCCGCCATTTGTGTTAAGTTTAATATGTTTCCTCTTGCTCCTGCCCGTGCCATAATGTATGCATTGTTGAATTTGTCTAGGTATTCTGCCGCTATTTCGCCTGCCGAGTCTCTTGCTTCTGCTAATACCTCCATTATTCTCATTTCTAATGTCTCTTCTGGTGTTCTACCTGGTATTGGTTCTAGTTCTCCACGCCTGTATGCCTCTATTAGCTTTCTTACTCTTTCCTCAGCCTCTTTCATTATTTCCTTTATTCTCTGTTTAGCCTCTTCAGGTATCTCAACGTCGTCAAGTGTCATTGTGAAGCCATATTTCTCTATATACCTTAGGAATACTTTGAATACATCATCTAAGAAGTATCTTGCATATTCAAATCCGTAATCTTTAATTAGTCTATGTAGTACGCTCTCGGGCACTTGTGCACCAATAGACTTTTTGTCAAATACTCCTGTGAGGAGTTTCCCATTCCTTATTATAACATAAGCGTCATATAGGCATTCTTCATATAGACATTTCTTACATTTGAGACATATATTTGCCTTCAGTGAGTAATTGAATCCTTTTGGCATGAATAGGCTTATTATTTGTTTGCCTGTCCATAGCTTCTTTGGTGATAGTATTATTGGTTCTGGTAGTTCGCCACGATAGTTCGCTGCTGCAAGGAGTTCTGCCACCTCTTCTTTTCTTAGCAATGTTGCTTTTGATGTCAGTAGGTATGCTCCACTAATGTAGTCTTGGAGTCCACCAATTATTGGTCCACCATATCTTGGTGAGAGTATTTGTGTTTGGACTAGCATTAGTATTTCTGCTTCTGCTCTAGCCTCCTCGCTTTGCGGTACATGTAGGTTCATTTCGTCTCCATCGAAGTCCGCGTTGAATGGTGGACATACCGTTAAGTTTAATCTAAATGTTTTACCTGGTAAGATCTTCGCTCTATGAGCCATCATTGACATTCTATGGAGTGATGGTTGTCTATTGAATAAGACTATGTCTCCATCCTTTAAATGTCTTTCAACTATGAATCCTGGAGCTAAGGTTTCAGCTAATGCCTTCCTATCCTTTACGAACCTTAAGTCTACTCTTCTACCATCAGGTCTTACTATGTAGTTTGCTCCAGGCCATTTATATGGTCCATTCATAACATATTTCCTTAGTTCATTAATGTTCCATGGTGTTACTCTTTCTGGTACTGTTAGTATTTTAGCTACATTTATTGGTACTCCTACCTCATTTATGCTTAGGTTGGGATCAGGTGATATGACTGTTCTAGCTGAGAAGTCCACTCTCTTACCTGATAAGTGACCTCTAAACCTGCCCTCTTTCCCCTTTAATCTCTGTGCCAGTGTTCTTAATGGTCTACCTGATCTATGTTTAGCTGGGGGTATACCTGGCACTTCATTATCGAAGTATGTTGTTACATGATACTGAAGGAGTTCCCACAAGTCTTCTATTATTAGCTGTGGTGCACCTGCCTCTATGTTCTCTCTTAATCTTTCGTTAATTCTAACTATATCGACTAGTTTGTGTGTTAGGTCGTCTTCCGCTCTTATACCTGTTTCTAAGAGTATTGAGGGTCTAACTGTAACAGGTGGTACAGGTAGAACTGTAAGAACCATCCATTCAGGTCTTGCATCTTCTGGATCGAAACCTAATAGTAATAGGTCATCGTCTGGTATTCTCTCTAATCGTGCTCTAACCTCTATTGGGTTAAGCTTTACAACACCCTCTTTCCTCTCCTCATAGAATGATGTTGGCTTATCCAATCTTATCTTATATTGTTTTTCACCACAATGAGGGCATGTCGTTGTTTTCATTGCTCTTTTGAGTATATGCTCGTTAAGTCTTTTAGCGAGTAATGGCCATCTTTCACTTAGCTTCTTATATAATTCCAGATAGCGCTTTACATCTTTTTCTGGAATAAGTATCCTCCCACATCTACGACATGTTGCTCTCATAAGATTGTGTATGTGCTTTACAAAACCTACGTGTATAACTGGTCTTGCAAGTTCTAAGTGTCCAAAGTGTCCGGGGCACTCACCCATTGTGTTGCCGCAAACCGGGCACTTACGTCCAGGCTCTATAACACCCAACTTTGGATCCATTAGTCCTCCTTCAACAGGCATACCGTCCTCGTCATAGGTATCAGTCGTGATTATTGCGGTAACCGACATTTTCCTTATGGTGTCAGGTGAAAGAATCCCAAACTTTATTGCTTTTATACGTTTTGTTATTTCTGTCACTTTTTATCACCACCTTATATTATGTCTGAGAGTTTCAGTTTTGGTGCAATACACATACTCATAAGCTCCTGTAGGAGAAGCTTAAAGGCGTATGACATTGGTATTGGATGTAACTTACCTTTATCACCACATACTGGACATACTAGTCTATCATGGATTCTGTCATAGTATCCTATGAATCCACAGTTCTCACATACATAGACTATTGTTTTATCTGAGGCATCGAGTAATCTTTCCTTAAGTAATAGTGCTGCACCATGTCCTATTAGACAGTCTCTCTCCATTTCACCGAATCTTAATCCTCCCTCTCTAGCTCTACCTTCTGTTGGCTGTCTTGTTAGTATTTGTACTGGTCCACGTGCTCTCGCATGTATCTTATCTGCTACCATGTGGTGTAGCTTCTGATAGTAGACTATACCTATGAACACTCTAGACTTTAGTATTTCGCCTGTTCTTCCATCATACATTACTTCTGTTCCATCACTTCTATAGCCTAAGTTATGTAATTCAACCTTTAATTTGCCTGGCTTCTCTCCATAGAATGGTGTGCCATCGACGAATCTTCCACTTAATGCTGCTACTTTGCCTGCAATTGACTCTATTAATTGTCCTAGGGTCATACGTGATGGTAGTGCATGTGGGTTAATTATTAGGTCGGGTGCAATACCTTCCTCTGTGAATGGTAAGTCTTCTTGTGGTGCTAGGTAGCCTACTACACCTTTCTGTCCATGTCTTGATGCAAATTTGTCACCAAGTTCTGGTATTCTTAGGTCTCTAACTCTTACCTTTACTAGCCTATTTCCATCTGCAGTCTCCGTAACCATAACCATGTCTACTACTCCTTTCTCACCATACCTCATAGCTACTGATGTTTCCCTTCTAATTGTTGCTCCTAATCCTAGCTCTTTGAATTCCTCCATGAACCTTGGTGGACTTGTTCTACCTATTAGGACTTCTCCCCCTTTCACCTCTGTTTCTGGATCTACTATACCATCTTCTGATAGCTTGGCATAAGCGTCTTTGCCACGGTATCCTCTTACTGTTGGCTTTGGTATTTCTATTCTATCCTCTTGTCCTCCAGGATACTTTGCTTCTTCAACTTCATATAGTCTAAAGAATGTTGATCTTGCAAGCCCTCTCTCAATAGCTCCCTTATTCAATATTATTGCGTCTTCGATGTTGTATCCTGTGTATGAGAGTACTGCGACTATGAAGTTTTGTCCTGCAGGCCTATAGTTGTATCCTATTAAGTTTAGTCCTCGTGTTTGGACAAGTGGTATTTGCGGATAGTGGAGTAAGTGTCCACGTGAGTCTGTTCTAAGCTGATAGTTTGCTGCATAGAGTCCTAATGCTTGCTTTACCATTGCAGCCTGGTATGTATTTCTTGGTGACTGATTATGCTCGGGATAAGGTATTGTTGACGCCGCTATACCTAGTATTGCAGGAGTCCATATTTCTAAGTGGGTGTGTTCTGGTGTTATATGTTCAGGCTCTAATGCTATGTATGCATTCTCTTCCTCTTCTGCATCAAGATACTCTACTATTCCGTTTTTAACAAGATCTGTAAATGTCCATTCTCCTTTACGTATTTTTTCTACATGTTCGGGTTTTAACTTAAGTATACCATTCTCTACTACTAGTAATGGTCTTCTGGCTCTAC
>Ga0190367_1000314_pt1 | contig 36932 bp, 39 predicted proteins | sample 4872181011_MG_FD_171838 | JGI IMG/M metagenome (GOLD analysis project Ga0190367, IMG submission 171838) | Hydrothermal vent microbial mat bacterial communities from Southern Trench, Guaymas Basin, Mexico - 4872-18-10-11_MG | ecosystem: Environmental > Aquatic > Marine > Hydrothermal vents >... | reverse complement strand
CTTCAGCAGTAATGGAACTTTCAAATAGGGTGCATGAATTGTCGAGTCAAGTAAACTCGCTTATTGAAGAGTTAAACTTGACGAGGAGCCAGCTAGAGTACTATCGCAGGCAAGTAAACTATTATGCCTCAATAATTCGAGGTGGAGGTGCAAATCAAACTTTAATTGGTGAAGTAAGCATAAACATAGTTGCAGTTAGAGCTGTTAGAAAGGGCTTCTTCGCAACCTCGCTTGAAGGAGTTGTTTTAAAGTGTACAATTGAAATAGTTGAGGGGGAGGGTAGAGTCCTAGTCAATACTCAGCCTAAAATCGGAATAGATCTGCAGGCAAGTGCTAGAACAGCAGTATTAGTAGCTGAAAGAGTTACTGGGCTTTCGCTTTCAAACTCCGATGTAATAGTGTCGATTTATGCTGATCAGCCAGTTGAAGTAGTTGATGGACCAAGCGCAGGGGCAGCAATAGCAATAGCCCTAATAGCAGCTATTAATGGTGAGAAGCTAAATGAAACAGTCTACATAACTGGCACTATTGATGTTGATGGAGCAATTGGCCCAGTTGGGGGAATAATTGAAAAGGCATTAGCAGCTGCAAGAGCTGGAGGGAAGCTTTTCATAGTACCTAAAGGGCAATCTCAAGTCTTAGTTAGAGTTCCAGTTGAATATAGAATTGCGCCTGGACTCAGCATAGTAGTTTATGAGTATGAGAGAGTTAATTTAGAGAGCTATTTGGCTAGAAAGGGATATGAAATTAAAGTTGTTGAAGTAGATAGTGTTTGGGATGCATATAAGTATTTTAGGCTCAAGTAACTCTTATTCAACGTTGAAGTCATGGGTGATGGCATGAAGACCAACAATTACTTGAATGCAATAATGGACTGCCTGCATCAAGCTAGAACTGCTATTTTGAAGGGATTAAAACTCCCTGAAGCTGGGAAAACGATTAGAATGGTCATGGGGGATACAACTAAGCTGATCGATGAAATAGCTGATAAAACCATTATTAAGTGTTTAAAGGAGCACTTTCAAAACTTTAGACTCGTGAGCGAGGAAGAATATGGTTTAGTTGCCTTCGGTGATGGCTCCGGGCCAATATTCATTGTAGATCCACTCGATGGAAGCACAAATGCGCTTAGAGGCTATCCATGCTACTCAGTTTCAATTGCAGTTGCAGAAAAACCGAAATTTACGAGCATAATTGCAGCTGGAGTAATTAACGTTGTTACTGGAGATGTCTTCACTGCAGTTCGCGGTGAGGGGGCAATGCTCAACGGTAAGCCTGTTAAGCCAAGTAATGTTAAGAGAGTTGAGGATGCATTGATCTCCATCGACTTAAACATTAGGAGAAGACTTCCAGGATACTTAGAAAAATTGTCTCAAGTAATTGAGAGAGCTAGGTACTTTAGATTTCTAGGTACAAATGCACTTGAAACATGCTTCGTTGCCGCGGGAATAAGCGATGCATTCATAGATTTGAGAGGCTTTCTCAGATTAACTGATTTCGCTGCTGCATGCTTCATAGTTAAGGAGGCTGGTGGAGTAGTGGTAGATGAATACGGCAAACCATTAGAGATAGTTTTCCATGGAAATGTGAGGGGCAAGTATATTGCAGCATGCACAGAGGAGCTATGCCAAGAAATTCTTAGGTTAATTGGAGCTAGCTCCTAAACATGACTGCAATCGTTAAATTCAAGTATAGAATTAGAAATCCTATGAGTAGTGACCTCTGAATGCTCATGTTTTTAGAGACACTAATAGCAGTTGAGAGCAGTAGACATGATAGTAGTTGCATTGCAATCATAATGGCACTTAAAAGCTGATAGTTTTCACTAAATCCGGGTACCATTAAGCTGAGTAGTGGGCATATAAGTAGTGGTATGGTTGCAATTGCTAGTCCACCTAGAAGTGTTAGGTATCCTCCAGTTCTACCATGAATTATAAATGTGAGCAGATTTGCTAGACCATAAATTGCAATCCAGCTCAGGATGAACTTTAGGCTAGTAATCCATGGTGCCTGCACGGGCCTAAAACTGTAAACGTAAAGTGTTAGCTCAACCCTGGCATAATAGCATATTAGGGCTCCAGCGGCTAAAACCAATATCACTGCTAAAATTGAGAGCATTCTCAGCTCAGCTAAGGTCATGAATAGCCATCTCGGATGCAAAATCAAGCTCAATCTAGACCTAACTTTGAATGGTATTATGTGATTTCTAAATATTTTGAGGTCTAAAATGCTCTCCCTACCACTAATAATCAAATTATATGCTATCCAACCCTTCTCTGTGAGTGCAAATTTCTTATCAACATCCCTATAAACTAGGTCTCCAAGCAAGTCGAGATTATAGTATAGTGAGCCAGTGCTAATTTTAAGTGCGCGCTTAATTTCAGTTACACTCGCCTTACCTCTAACTCCAAGGAACTCTATTATCCTCTGCCTAACAGGGCTACTTAATACTTGATATATTCTAGCCACTTCGTCATCAGTTAATGTCGACAAGCCACTTCTTCCTCAAATAGGGAGTCTATTATTAGACAAATATAGTTTTATGAAGCCAACATATAAAAAAGGGTTTAGCTTTAGTTTTATTGAACTACCTTAGTGTTCCTATTTAATGCCTGCCCTGAAGTAAGCGCCACAATTGGGACACTTAAATAGACCGATGGTTACTCCTTTCCTGCCCCTTGGAGCAAGCACCCAAGTCTTAATGGGCTCAGCAACCTCAGTTCCACACTTTGGACACTTAGCCATGAATCTTCACCCCACAATATTTGATGTTCAATGATTGATGGTGTCTTTGAGGATATAAATCTTGCGATGGTTGCCTTGCAAAGCATCATTAACTTCATGTATCTTTAGCTCATGCGGAGAACGTCATTTTAAATATTTAGATTTAAACTTTTATTGCCTTTAATTATTGAGAAAAATTAATGAACCATTAATTGAAGGCCTTCGACAATTACCGTTTGATTTCATGGTTATGATTCATGATTCATGAATCCATTTCGACGATCACTTTTCATGAAGCATTTTCCTTCTCATTCGCTGGAGGGCGATATTCAGTATGTCAATGAAGCTGAGTTCTCCAACAAGCTTGCCATCTTCAGTTACCACTGGTATTTCATCAATTAGATTTTCAACCATTTTTCTACAGGCCTCGGCGACGGTGTCATCTGGCTTAACGGCTATTAGTAGCCTTTTAATATAGTCCTTGGCTATCGTTCCAATTAGAAATCTCAGTCCAATAGTCTCCTCTTCACATCGCAGTATATCGATTTTACCAGCCTTAAGCGCTATAAATTCGAGCAAGTGTATTGGCGTGATTACTCCAAGTAACTTGCCTTCATGGACAACATAGAATACCCTTCTCTTCGGCTCGCTAACCATGAGCTCTATGATATTTAAGATAGGTGTTTCAGCATCAAATACTCCATCATGTACTGGCCTCATGACATCCTTGACGAGAACGGTTTCAAGCTCTTTTAATTTACTAACGTCGAATTTCTTCGATGACTCAGATTTATTCACATAAACCATCTCCACTTCAATCTATGCCCCACTAGTCTATGTCCTTGAAAGGGTTTAAATTCTACTGCAAAATTAATATGCCTGAGAATTATGGCGGGTGAGAGCAGAGCAGGAGAAAATGGTGAGAAGGGGGTTGAGGAGTCTAAACCCAGCTTTCATTTTAAAGTAGCTGACTTTATAGTTAGAAATAGTAGGGCTTTAATTCTAATTCTATCACCTATATTATCATTAGTTTCCACTTACAATCTAGGTTTTAACAGAACTCAAATGATTGCTGTAGCTGCATTCACCATGTCAGTTTTGGGAGCATTTCTCTATTGGAGATACAAGCTCATTATTGCATTTACAAGTGTAACTATTCTTTTAATGCTTGGCATTATGGATGTTGAAACTCTCATAGAGTCCGCCGAGTTTGACATAATACTATTTCTCATAGCCATGACCCTGATAGTATCTCCATTGAAGAGAGTTGGCTTCTTCAGATGGCTCACTATACTACTGCTCAAGGCATCCAAGTACAGCATGACTAGACTATTAATATACTTCATGTTCACATCAATGATTCTCGCAGCAGTCATGGGTGCAGTAACCTCAATAGTATTAACTTCGACCATGATAATGGAGTTCTGCAGCTACTTCGAGCTCGACCCGACTATACTATTGATAGGATCAATATTAGCAACAAATATCGGTAGCAGTGCTACTGCACTTGGAAACCCAGTTGGACTAGTGCTTGCCCTCGGTGCTGGATTGAGCTTTGAAGAATTCATTAGGTGGGCTAGTCCACCAGCAGTAATTAGTGTGGTGATTATAGCAATGATATTTGCAAAGTACTATAGGCAGGAGCTCATGGACATGCAAAGAAAGCTGATAGAAATAGTTGAGGAGAGAGGTATAGTTCTAGATATTTGGAGTGCAGTTGGGGATATTAAGAAGTTTTCAGCTGCCTCACTAACATTTACTCTCACGATCCTCGCCATAACACTTCACAAGTCAATAGAGCACGTATTACATTTGAAGGGAATAACAATGCTAGTTGGAATAGCTTTCCTAGGTGCAGCTGCTGCTCTCATGCTTTATAGAGAAGAGGCTAAGGAAATTGTTGAAAGGGAAGTTGACTGGTGGTCGATACTATTCATAGCATTCCTCTTCGGTCAGACTGGAGCATTAAAGTATACTGGTGTAACGGAGAAGATCGCGGAGCTCATGATTAATTTTGCTGGTGGAAGCAAGGAAATCTTAATAGCAGTCATTGCAGGAGCAGTTCTAGTTCTATCAGCATTTCTAGATAACGTGCCAACTGTTGCAGCTTTCATACCAATAGTGCTCAGCTTGGAGAAGAAGGGGTTAGAAGTATATCCGCTATGGTGGATTATTTTGATAGCTGGATGCTATGCAGGAAATCTAACACCACTAGCATCTGCGGCAAACATAGTTGCACTGGGAATACTTGAAAAAAGGAATGTGAAAATAACATTTAAAGACTGGCTTAAAATGAGTGTCCCACCAACAATAATAACATTCGTGCTTGCATTAGCAATAATACTCGTGCAAATACACTTGTTCTAATGCGCTTTTCTTTAAAGTTAAATATTGATGATTCATTAACGAGTTTATTGAGGTGTAACTGTGAGGAAGCTGAGAATCGATGATTTCTCAAGGATAGTTCACGTAGCTGATCCGCAAATATCGCTTGATGGAAGCAAACTAGCATTAGTAACTGTTAGACCCATGCTTGAAGACAACAGATATCATTATGAAATATGGATTTATGATGTTAAGAGCGGAGATGCCATATGCTCAATATCATCTGCTGAAGGAGATTTCGCACCAAAATGGAGTCCAAGCGGGAAAAAATTAGTATTCATTTCTAGAAGGGGATTTAAGGAAGAGGAGAAAGGGAATGCCATTTATCTATCCGTGTTGGCTGGCGAGCCAAGGTTTATAGTTAAGAAAAAGGAGGGCTTCAAGAATATAAGGTTCCTCAATGAAGATAGACTTATTGCGATTTCCCCAACTCCACTTAGACCAGTAGATGAAGAAGGTGACTACGTAGATGTAAGGGATATTCCACCATGGTTTGATAGAGCTGGCTTTATTGATGAGTATAGAAGTCAAGTATTCATAGTAGACTTGAGCTCTGGAATCTATAAGCAATTAACTACTGGGGATAAGGAAGTCACCTATGCTTCACCCTCAAATTCTGGAGATAAAATAGCTTACTTGAGAAGAGTTGATTATAGGAATCCATTGAAAACTGAAGTTAGAATTCTAAACTTAAAAACAGGCGAAGACTTCCAGGTAATTGAGCCCAAGTATAGTTTCATGAGTGTTGAGTGGAGCCCTAATGATAAGTACTTGGTTTTACATGGAAACGACATGAGCAGGGGACTAGCAACCCACGATCACATATGGGTTTCTCAAAGCGATACTCTCTCTGAACCCAGGAACTTGACGGCTGATCTCGGTAAAAGCACATTACCATCAATTTCCTGCGATGTACTAGGACCATATAGACCCTATATGCCTCCACAATGGCGCGGTGAATACATTTACTTCATAGTAAATGAGGGTGGACGCGGAAACCTGTATAGAGTGAATTTAAATGGTGAAATTGAGCCCATAATCGCGGGAGAACATGCAATATTTGGATTCACTGCATCTAGGAATGGAGATGTAATTGCCCTATTGAAAGTAGATGCTGAAACTCTACCCGAAGTATACATTTACAGTAATGGCGAGTTCAAGCAGTTCACTCAATTCAATGAATGGTTTAGGAGGGAAGTAAAACTTTCAAAGCCCAATTACATGAAGATTAAAGCTAGCGATGGAGCTCAAATTGATGCATGGTACTTAGAGCCAGTGGATAGAGAGGAGAATAAGAGGTATCCTGCAATCCTATTTATCCATGGAGGTCCCAAGGCAGCCTATGGCCCAATAGTGAATTTCATGCACCAGTTAATGGCTGCAAATGGATACTATGTGCTCTTCTCCAATCCAAGGGGTAGCGATGGTTATAGCGAGGAATTTGCAGATATAAGGGGAGGTTATGGTGAGCGTGACTTCAAGGACTTAATGGAGGTTGTTGAGGAGTTTATTAGAAGAGTACCTCAAGTTGATGAGGATAGGCTTGGAGTTACAGGTATAAGTTATGGTGGCTTCATGACGAACTGGATTGTAACACAAACAGATCGATTTAAGGCTGCAGTATCTGAAAATGGAATTGCAGATTGGATCTCCGACTTCTGGTCTAGCGACATAGGGTTCTTCTTCGATCCAGATCAGATAGGTGGAACACCAATAGATAATCTAGAAAACTACGTGAAGCAAAGCCCAGTTTACCATGCGAAAAATGTCAAAACACCAATTCTACTCATACATAGCATGGAGGACTACAGGTGCTTTATAGACCAGTCACTTGCATTTCACATAGCATTAAGGCTTCTAGGCAAAGAATCGAGATTAGTGATATTTAAGAAGGGAAGCCACGGGCATAGCGTAATAGCCAAGCCTAGACACAGAAAAAAGAGATACGAAATAATTCTGAAATACTTCGACGAGAAGCTTAAGCAAAAGGGGGATAAGGAGAGTAATTAATTCAATTAGCAGAATTTTATTCTTATTTTTATAGTTAATGGAAGCAGTCGATTATCTCCCTATTGCCACGCAACATAATTCCACTTAAAGTTGAATAGTTAAGCCTTCAAATGCTATCTTTAAACCTGATTTTTCAACTATTCTCCTCTCAATGCTTTTCCTCAGTACTGGATTTGTGTGGTTGAAGTGAATGTAGTACTTCATTTTTATTTTTAGCTCTCTCAAAATAGGTAGGCTTTTAATTATTGGGATATGTCCAAGCTCAGTTGAAGTCTTTTCAATGCCGCTTGTTCTAAGTAGCTCGTCTTCTTGATAAAATGTTGCTTCAAAGAATAGTGCATCGGAGCCCTTCATGAAGCTTATAACTTCACTATTCAGCTCCTTAATGTCCGGAATATAGGTTATTGATGCTTTGTCATCAAATATCTTCAATCCATAAGTGTCAGTGAAGTCCTCTCTATGAGGAACTCTGAATGCTTGAAAGCTTAAATTTAATTTTCTATTATTCCAGGCAGTAATACGCACTATCTCGCCATCGCTAAACTCTATGAGTTTAATGAAGCCTCCTTGAATTAGTGAGTTAAATAAAGTTGAGTTGCGAATAATTGAAGCAACTTTCTTTGAGCAGTATACGGGTATTTGGAATGGATAGCCAGCTGATAACTCAAGAAGCCCCATGATATGGCCCCAATGTGCATGGGTAATTAGAATGGCATCAATTGGAGCTATTCTATTAGATGAGCTCTCAGCTACTCTCTTAGAATAGGATTTCACCATTGCTACTTGGCTTCTGATATCTGGTGAAGCATCTAAAATTACGATGCTTCCATCTTCATCTTCAATTGCCAATGAAGATCTAAATCTACTTTTCAAATCACCTTTCCTAGTCAGTTGACAGTTAAGGCAATTGCAATCCCATTCGGGGAAGCCGCCATCTTGAGCAGTCCCTAAAACAGTTACTATCATAGGTGAATGTATTTACGTGATGTGAATTTAAATTTATACTTGAGTGCTTCACCTTGATCTCAAGCTTCTCAGCTCCAGTTCATGTTTCTGGTCGCGGAATACTATTTCAAAGTGCTTGAAGAAGCCTTGCCTGCCAATGATTGGTAGGCTTGACTCCATGTGCTCAACAAATGCCACTGGAATTTTAGCGCTAAAATTGGCGTGCTCAATGGTAATTTGTATGGTGGCTATTTTCGTCTTTACATAGCCGTCCACAGAGGGTAAGTATACTTCTTCAGCATAAGAGAGGTCTACACCGCTAACTTCAGCTATTGCTTTAGGAAATAGGCTAATTATAGAGCTACTATTAATTAAAGCATATGTATGAATGGAGTTCTTTAATCCATGAACTGTTATGGGAATCAATGGGTAGAAGCGTCCCCTAATCTTAACATACCTATAGACTACACTGTTCAAATTCATTTACCCTCCCTATACGAGTATTAGCTCATGGCTTGGAACTTTCAAAACATAATACTTATTCAGTTCATAACCCTTCTCCTTCATCTTAACGATTAGTTCACTTAAAGACTTGGCATCACAGACTACTCTACCATTTATAATTGCAACCCATTTATCAGCATACTCGTCAAGTTCACCTGGCTCTATGAGCTTCACAGTCTTAGACATTGGAGTCACCAAAACAAACCTACACTGTAAACTGCCACATAAAGCTCTATTTAGCAGAGCCACGCAAAAGCATGTTAGAGCTCACTTCTAGGCTTAGATAGGACCCAATAAACATTATTATCATCCACTATTTTTTCGACGAAACCCCTACCTCTCAAGTATTTAAGTGAAGCTATTACCTGGGGAATTTTAAGTTGAGTTAAACGCGAAATTTCCGTAACAGTCAATCCTTTACCAGCCTTCTTAAGTGCCTCAACAATTCTCATTGCGTGAATTAGCTTCACATATGCTCTACTTAAATCATAATATTTTGGTAGCTCCAGTAGCTGATTTTCACTTACACCGTAAACGGCTTTACGGGAGCCACTGAGGAATGCTAATCTACGTATTTTACCGCTGCGTCTTAAGGTGGTTAGACACCATTCAATAGTTTTAGTGGGGTATTCTCTTGAGAGGCTCTCAATAATTTCGTCTCTCGTCAATGGTCTCTTACTCAATAGTTCAAGTAATGCTATGCGACACCTACTCGCAATTTTAGGTGAAGACCTTGACTCAACAAATTTAAACTTTGAATTTACCTCCTCAACACTTGCAGTACCATCGACAATATTTTTCAAAAGATTCAATTCATCAACATGTATAACAGCTATATCATAGCTTGTAGCTAATTGAATGAACTTAAATGGGAGCTCCTGAATGGAGGTCACTATTATGCTGGAAAGCTTATGATACTTCATCAAGTCTTGAGCTGCAAAGAGCAGTTCAAAAAACTTATCGAGAGAATTCATGCAGAATATGACGAGATCGTGATCTGGTATATAGAAGTTGACAGTCCATCTAATAGAGCCACTGAACTCAGCATTTTCAACATAGTTGATGCCATGCCGCCTTAGAAACCTCTTCAAAGTAGAGCTAAGCTTCACCACGTAGACGTACTATTTAATTGTGAGCTTATAAGGATTATTAAGCCAAACTCAGTTACCAATGATACGTAAAGCAACAAAAATGCCCTCCAAATTCTAGATCAACGAGAGCAAGCCTACTCAATTAAAATTGCTTTATTAAACAAAAGTTAATATGACTTAAAAATTAATTATAATTATATTCTAATGAAACTATAATTTCATGTTCAATGCATTTATATGTAATAGTATGTCATTCCAGCTTTATCAATTCTACTTGCATTCATTTAGCATTTCATCAATGCTGTAGAATATCTTGCTAAATCTCCTATTTAATTCGCTAAACTTCACATAGTCGGCTATTCTCATTATTTTAAGCAATATCAATTCATCGTAGTCATGCTTCATAATCATCTTATCAAATAATTTTAATGCACTACTTGTTATGGGAGATTTCCTAATCCAAATAATGACTGTCTTACCCTTGCATGGTACCTTAATTAGGACCATTCCATCTCTTCTCGATATGAAACTACCACCAATTACTTCAATCAATCTATTAGCCACAACTTCTTCCTCACTAAACCCGCTCATTTAGTGAATCCTCCGCTAGCTCCTTTAATTTATGGAGAGGAGCTATTTTCCTTCATGATTTTTAGACTCAAACTGCACCGTGATCTCTGGTTATATTTGGCTTATATAGGTTTTTACTGGTTTAATTTGGTTTGTTCTGGTTGTGGACTTATCTGAATTCGTTCATAAAAGTAAGACTTGTATGAACAGTTTGTACATGGAAGTCCTCAGCAAAAACTTTAATAGTTGAACATGAGCAGAGTACTGGTCAGCTACAGTAATGTTTGGTGAACTCCATGAAGGCTGTAGCCTACATTAGAGTTTCAACCAAAGAGCAAGATGAGGAAGTCCAAATAAATACTATAAATGAGTTCGCGGGGAAGAGAGGCATACAAATAATGCAGTACTATGTGGATAAAGGTGAGAGTGGAGCAAAGCCATTCAAGCAGAGACCACAAGCACTGAGACTATTAAATGAATTGGAAAAATTAAAGCCACAGGCAATCGTTGTATTTGCACTCGATAGATTAGGAAGAACAATGGTGGATACATTAAGCACTGTATTAGAATTTGAAGAAAAGGGAATCAAGGTGATCAGCGTCAAGGAGGAGTGGCTACAGACACTTAATGATAACATTAGGAAGCTCATACTATCAATACTTAGCTGGGTAGCAGAATTCGAGAGAAAGCGAATTAGGGAGAGGCAGGAGGAAGCATGGAAGATGGGTAAGCAAAAGGGTAGGCCACCAAAGGTAAGAGATGAAGTTTTAAGGAAATATCTTAAAAGATACAAGGGGTTGCAGAAGAAGGCAATATGGAAGATAATGTGTCAAGATGGATATGAGCTCAGCTATCAGCAATTTCTCATGAGATTAAAGAGGTTAACATCAAATGAAGGTAAGATTACGCGATCTCACCATTAAATTCTTAGAAATCATACTTCTAAATATTTATAAATTCTTAGAATTCTTACTTCTAATGTGGAGGACATTATAGGAAGATATAATCCATGGTGGTTTGGCGAGAGGGATCATGATATTGATAAATGGAGTAGAATGAAGGTAAAGTGGATTCCAAAATGGATTGATGAAATTAGCTTGAAGCCATTCTCCCTAAATATCGTCGTTGGGCCTCGACAAGTTGGTAAGACTACTGGAATAAAGCTTTTAATAAGTAAATTGCTGAAAACCGTTGATTCATATAGAGTTTTCTATTTCAATTGTGATTTTACTCCAGATATGAATTCTCTTAGAAAAATTATTGAGTATTACTTCTCGATTAGAGAGGCCAGGGGGTTAAGAAGGGAGTCATGCTACATATTTCTTGATGAAATTGGCAATGTGCCAGGCTGGTGGAGGGTTATTAAGGGATTTATTGACCTAGGCTTATTTGATAGGGATGTATTAACACTTACTGGTTCATCAACTTTAAGGCTTAAGGGTGAAATTGAGCTTTTCCCTGGGAGAAGGGGGTTTGGGAGAGATATTGTCGCCCTACCACTCTCATTCAAGGATTATGCTGAAGTTTTCGGCGTCAAAATAGATTTGACTGGAAGGTTAAGTGATGACTTAGTTAGAGCTTCCATCTATAAAAGTGAGCTGAGCAAGCTATTCAATAGCTATATTAGTACTGGGGGCTTTCCTCTAGCAGTTAATAATGATCCGAGGGCTGAGGAATACTACATATTTAGTCTTCAAGGTGAAATTCTGAGATTAAATAAGAGAATTGAATTAGTTAAAGGCATAATATCCTCACTAATGGAGAAGTGTCCATCACCAGTATCCTATTCAACTATTGGTAGAGAAATTGGGGTTTCATATAAGACAGTTCAAGAGTACATAGATGCACTAAGAAGTCTCTATGTACTTGAAGTCGCCCTCTTCAGGGAGGGTAGAAGAGTTATTTGGAGGAAGGAGAGGAAGTTCTTCTTCATAGATCCCTTCATAGCTAACACCCTATCCCACTGGACTGGTGAGAAATATCTTGAAAGCGCAATTTATGAATGGATTATTCAAAGCCACCTCTATAGGAGGTTCGGTGAAGTCTATTATTATAGGGGTAAGTTTGAAATTGACTGCATTGCAAATGAACTTAAAATCGAAGTTAAAGCTGGAAAACCCCATAGGAAGTATCCGAGAAACGTGCTAATTGTTGATGAGGAAAGCATGCCAATATTCCTCTATGCACTAGGCACCTAGCATTAAAAGCTTATAATGGGCTCAAACCAAATGATCCTCTTAAACTATAAGTAGTTATACTTCCATACTTCCTTAGGTGGTTTAATGGTTGAGGTAGGCTTTGGATTGAGAGTTCCAGCTTTTCCAGTTGATGGTAGTAATTTTAGCGAGTTTATGGGTCAAATCCACAACTTATTAAGTAAATTTGAAGGTAAATTTGATTCAGCCTGGATTTGTGACCACCTGTACCCTTGGTGTGACCTCATTGATAAGATGACTCCAAATCTTGAATGCCTAACTTCCATTGCCTATCTATCAGCCATTTATAATAAGTATAAGTGGGGCAGCATTGTCCTATGCAATAACTTTAGAAGCCCAGCTCTAGTTGCAAAAATGAGTGCTATACTTCAAAATTTAAGTGGCGGAAGATTTATTCTTGGTATTGGTGCCGGCTGGAAGAAGGATGAATATCTTGCTTATGGAATAGAGTTTCCATCCGCCAAGGTTAGAGTTGAAATGCTTGAGGAAGCAGTCCAAATAATTAAGTCGATGTGGATGAATGGTAGAGCTACATTCCATGGAAAGCACTATAGAGTCAATGATGCAATTTGTATGCCAAAACCAAATCCCATCCCACCACTAATGATTGGTGGTGGAGGTGAAAAGTATACTTTGAGAGTTGTTGCAAAATATGCTGATTGGTGGAATATTCCCAATGTATCACCTAAAATCTATAGGCATAAACTTGAAGTTCTTAGAAAACACTGCAAGAGAGTCGGTAGAGATTACGATGAAATAGTAAAGACATTAGCAAACATAGTTGCCATTGCTGAGAGTAGAGTTGAAGCAATTAAAATTGCATCCAAGAGCCCATTTGTAAAGAAGGGATTTGAAGAAAACTATATTATTGGTGAACCGGATGAGGTAGCTGAAAAATTGAGGGAATACATTGAACTCGGCGTATCGTACTTCATATTGAGGTTCCTAGATTTCCCAAGTACTAGGGGTGCAGAGTTATTTATTGATGAAGTAATTCCGAAACTCACATAATCCACAAAACTGTTATGGCTGCCTGGAAAATTCAATAAACTACTCCGTGTTGAAGCGAAATCCCGCTATAGATAGTGATGGGATTTTAAGTTTAATATCTAGGAAAGTTAAGTTAATAATAAGGTTTGGCTAATTGTCCATGGATGAATGGTCATGGTGTCAACTCCTCTTCACTATGTTCATGCTTACACAGTTTATAGGGCAAGCAAGAAGAAATTGAGATTATCATATTTAGTTATTGGCTGTATAGTACCTGATATTGAAATTCCAATACTCTACCTATTAGGATATCCATATCCATTTGATAGGTTAGTTCTTCACAGTTTAATTGGCTCAATTTTATTTTCATGGGCTGTGGGGCTAGTCTTACTACCACTATATTGGAGAATATTAAGATTATTAGGTTTGAAGTTCAGTCATCAAATTAACTTTGGAGACTACGTGGCAGGTGTAATTATTTCATCTGAAATACATGTAATTATAGATTCAGCTCACCATCCATACAATCCATCATTGTGGCCAGTAACTAGTCAAAGTATCGACAACTTGATATTGTTTGGTGATTGGCTTCAAGCTTCAAATTTAATGCAAATACTGTTTCTAGCAGCGTTAATTTTAATACTAGAGTATGAGGCGGGGATAAGGGATCTAGTTAACAGCATAGTTAAGCTGAAATTGGAGGATAAAGGCATATATTAGGCAAATTACTGATAGGCAGTTGAAGTAGCTCTATCACGTAGATGATTGATGCATAACTTTTACTTCTAAAACTTTCATTGACAGGTCCACTGCCTTAACTGAGTGCGTAATCCAACCCATACTAATTATATCTGGCTTTAATCGAGCATATTCTTCTACATTTTCAATTGTAATTCCACCTGAAACTTCAACAAGAACTTTATCCCTCAATCCCTCCCTCTCTAATAGCTTCATTGTAGCTGCTACTTGATTTGGAGTGAAGTTATCGAGCATAACTATATCAGCTCCACTTTTAGCAGCTTCAATAGCCTCACTTGGTGATGAAACTTCTACTTCAATTTTCTTTGAAAAACTAGTGACTTTCCTAGCGGCTTCAATTGCCTCCTTAATGGAGTTGAAGTATTTGAGATGGTTATTCTTAATTAAAACCATATCCGAAAGTGAAAATCTATGGGTATCGCCACCACCAATTTTAACTGCTTTCTTCTCGAAATATCTTAGGCCTGGAAGCGTTTTTCTCGTAGCTGCAATGACCACTTTAGGGTTTATCCTTTTAACTTTCTCAACAACTTTTCTAGTTGCAGTAGCAACTCCACATGTGTGCATGAGTATGTTTAATATAACTCTTTCAACCATTAATAGCTTCTTCAATTTTCCCTCAATTTCAAGAATAGCTTCTCCTTCGCTAAACTCCTCACCGCTATTCTTCAAAATTTCAACTTTAAATCCCAGTTTCTCAAGAAAGTATGCTACCTCCTCTATGCATGCAGCCACGCCACTACTCTTGGCTAATAAAACTGCTTTACAATAGCAATTTTCAGGTATAATCTCTGTGGTAATATCCCAGAATGGTATGTCCTCTTTTATCCATTCAAGAAATTTTTGATAAACTACTTCCTCGACCAAGGCACTTCAACTCCAATTAATTCGAATGACCTCTCAAGTGTGGCTCTAGTTTTTCTAGCTACCTTCTCATTAATCCTCACAATACCATGCATTTCCAATAAGCAATTCCTCATCTTTTCAAGTGTTATTTTCTTCATTTCAACACATACAGCATATTTGCTGGCTGGATAAGCCTTCTTTCCAAGCTTCTCAATTCTATATAGTAGCCCGTTTTCAGTTGCCACTATGAATTCACTTTCATGCATGGACTTGGCTGCCTCAATCATTTGGCTGGTGCTTCCTATGAAATCCGCCCTCCCTCTAACTTCCCTTAAGCACTCTGGATGCACAAGCAGCTTAGCTCTCGGATATTTTGCCTTCATCTCCTCAATTTCATCCAATGTTATCACTACGTGAACTGGGCAGTGACCATGATCAGGAACAGGTATAATTTCCTTTCCAGTAACCTCACTTACATGCTCAGCTAGATTCCTATCTGGACCAAAAAGTATACGTTTTGATTCAAGCTGAGATACTAGTTTAACGGCGCTACTGCTAGTTACAATGTAGTCTGCCAATGCCTTCACGGTGGCAAGTGAATTCACGTAGGCTATGAATGGTGTATTTGGATACCTATCCCTATACTTCCTCACTAGCTCTGGTGTGAGCATCCAAGCCATTGGGCATCGGGAAGTAGTGTCTGGATGCAAAACTATCTTGCTGGGATTCAAAATTGCGGCTTGCTCAGCCATGAAATCTACTCCAGCAAAAACTATTACTTTGGCCTTGGCCTCCATAGCTCTGATTGATAATCCGAGGCTATCACCAATGTAATTGGCTATATCTTGAACTTCAGGTCTCTGATAGTTGTGGGCCAATATGATTGCGTTACGCTTTTCAATTAAACTCCCGATATCACTAAATAGTCTCCTCATCAATTACTCCTGAGAGGCAGTATTTAAGAGAAACATTATTTCGGCAATAATTGCCGAGCAGTAATGGAGGTAGCTGTAAATTGAGAATTGAAAGAATAGGCTTGCTCATTGGGAGGGGTGTTAGTGACGATTTATTGGAGTACATTAGGCACTGCATAGATCTTCACGGCCTGAAATTGAGTATGAACAGTTTAAGCGGTGTCGACATAGTTTTAGTTATTGGCAGTGATAGGGATATTCTCGATGCAATACAGTTAATGAGTGATAAGCCAGTTCCACTACTTGGAGTCAGTCCAAGTAGTCAAGTAAGCTATCTATCATCAATAACCATTGAGGAGCTAGATGAAGCATTAAGCTCCCTATCTAGAGGGTACTTTGAAATCGCCAATTATGCCAGGTTGAAGGGGGTTATCAATGGTAGCTCAGTGCTATATGCAGTTAATGAAATAGCAGTCTTCCCATCTAAAAGCGCGACTCTCATGAGCTATGAACTCGAAGTCAATGGAGAGCTCGTATGGAGAGATAGGTCTGATGGCATATTAATTGCAACTCCCATAGGTTCAACTGCATATGCACTATCAGCTGGTGGAGCTGTAATCTTAGAGGAATCACCAGTCATAGAAGTAGTCCCAGTAAATAGCCTAGATCCATCAAAGAGGCCACTAATCGTGCCTGACAGCTCTCAAATAACGGTAAAAAACATTTCAAGCAAGTACCTGTGCGAAGCAATAGCTGATGGAAGTAGGAGAATTAAAGTGCATAGAGAAATCACCATAACTAAGGCTGAAGCACCAGCTAAAATTATAAGAATAACATCAAAACCATCAGTAAAGGAGGCACTCAAAGAAAAAATGAAGCTCGAAGAGCTAATTGACATGCCGCCAAGCGCTAAGTACGTGCTAAAAATACTTGAACTCAAAGGTCCATTAACAGTCAAGGAAATATCGGAAATCACTCTACTACCAGAAAGAACAGTGCGATATGCATTAACAGAACTTACTAAGAAGGGCTTGGTGAAGAGGAGAATCAGTTTAAGAGATGCTAGACAAGTATACTATGAACCATCAATCTAACTTCACCCTCAAATAATTGCTCTTCTTCCTCGATAACATATTAAATTATAGCTACACTAAATTCCTGTTTAATGCAATCTCCACGATTTCTATTCTATTCAAATCAGCAATTCCTAATCCAGCTTTCTCTGCAAGCATTATATGTGTGATTTTTGCTGGATCTTTACCTAGAAATTTAGTGGCTACTGCATCTGCAGCTACTAGGTCTTCGGAGAAAATCATTATGTTAAGCTTTTTGGGTTTAGCTCTCAATTCACCTCCAATACCGGCTATTCTCCCATCTATTACTGCTAAGCTTGGCTTAATGTACATGTTAATGTCAACAATACTTTCATCAAGCCTCCTATGAAATCTACCCTTCCTAGCAATTCTACCCTTCTCTCCCAACGTGGCTCCAAGCATGTTCTTTAGAGATAAGGTTACGCCGGTTATTGAGTGCTCTTTTAGGATTGGAACTGAAATAATGTATGCGTTTTTCAAGGTTAATGGTAACTCGAACTTCTTAAGGAATAATGCATTCGGATTTTCAATGACTTCGAATTCATCATTATTTAAATCGACAAGCCTAACACCATACTTTTCAGCTAGCCTAGTAAACCCCAGTCTCTCATAAGCTTCAAAAGTATCACACCAACCAGAACCCTCAGCAATAATCACCTCGTAGCCTTTCTCAACATAGTACTGGACTAGAGCTTCAACTGTATCTAAGGGTGTAGTTGTAGGTGGAGGTTCAATGGTTATAAGATTGGGTTTAACTACAATTTTACGCTTGGAAGGTTTCTTAAAGAAACTCAAACCTCTCCTAACCATTTCGAATGAATTTTCATCTCTAACAACTATTACTCGGGGCATGGCTATATCTCCAATTTAAATTCTGAAGCTCATTAAACTTAATAATCTTAAAGCACAAATTCAAGCTACAATACTTTCAACCGCAAATACTTATGATAATTAATTATCATTTACTCAAAGCTTTTCATAAAGAATTATATGGGCTCATACCTTAGCAGTATGAAGGTTAGAAACCATAGGCAAATCATTAGTATCCCCAAGGTAGTTATGGTGACTGGATAGAGAACACTGTATGGTGGCTTTCTTAAAATTATCCCGATTAAAATGAAAGTAGTAAAAGTTGCGAGGAAAAGTGTAATTGGCAGTTTCCTATATGGAATTAATGAAAGCTTTAATAAGCCGAGCTTAATGGGCTTCTTCACGCAATATTTAACATCATTATTTACAATTAATTTTCGAATCAATTCTCTCTCCACTAATCTATCTATAATTCTTTTCACTGTGCTCTTGGGCCATCCCAAATCCCTCGAAGCCTCACTAATAGAAAAACTTTCAGGATATCTATTAAGCGCATAAAAATACAGTATGAGCTCCCTATCTAGTCTAAATGGAAGTGTCTCCATTTTAATTTTGAAATACTCTCCAAGTTTAAATCGCATATTATTTCACTTGATGTTAATATTGAATAGTATTTTAGGTTATCTTTGTTCAATTTTCAAAACACATTGTTCCAAATCGTGTACTAAGAAAAATATAAATCGTTGTTTGAAACCCTACTTTCATGGTGTAATCATGATGGAACATGAATTCCTAAGACTTAAAAGGGATGCAGTCATTCTAATATCTTCATTAGTATGTGCCATTCTACTAGGAATGGCAGTTTGGTATCTAGCGCCCAAAGCAATGAGTTCACCAATGCCTAGGGAAATCACCATTACTAGAGTGGGTTCAACTGAAAATAAAACAATTTATGTTAATGCACCAATAGAAATCATAAAGTTCAATCCAAAAATTATTGATTGCTGGTTAATATTTTGGAAGCCAAAAAATGAAACCATATGTGTTCCATGCAATATGATTCAAGTAAAAGAGGGAACCGTAATTCTACCTGGAAATCTCACTTTACCACTCAATGAAGTCTACATAATAAAGAACAGTGGAGTGAAAATGAAAACCAATACTATCGTCATAGCTGTGGGGGGTGCAAGAATTATAGGATCAATTGTGACTTGGTATGGTTTAGGAGCAAAAACATGGTATACTCTATGGGTGCCATTCCCATTAACATTAACAACAACTCATAGCGTAGCTATAGCAGGACTATTCTCTTGGGGAGATACTGGCCACATGGAGAATCCAACTGAACCAGATACAGTAATAGCAATATTTACCGATGGCTTCTATTATAGAGCAGAAACAAGTCCAGCAGGGTGCATGGGTGTAAGCTACACAGCAACAGGTGAAGTTTAAATAGAACTCCTCACTCTTTTAAAGTTCCAACTAAGTTAATTTACACACTTAGTTAACTTGCTTGCTAACTATATTAATATTAGTGTTAGAATTCTATTTAAACCTCTAGCTCATTTAATGCTGCTATTAATTTACAGCTTATTATTTTATTTATAGTTAAAAATTAATAGTATTGAAATAAGTAATTGCAACTTCAAATACAAAATCCTTATTGTCACATTTTGCTAATGAATTTTAGCTCAATTTTTATTCTAATATAAACTTTTTTCGATAAATTTATAAGTCAATAGATTACGCATACATATGATGAATTTAGAAAAAATTCATAAAAAATTGGTAATGATATTAATGCTACAATTGATTCTCCATGTATCGCAGTTATATCTAGTAGTTTGTGCAACATACTGCGATAATTATGCTTCAGGTGCTTATACCGCGGTATATGTTGAGGCAAGTATAAGTGGAGTAGCTCCAAGTACATCTACTGGCTGGAGCTATGCTAGAGGAGAGTACACTACGATTTTTGAGGATCAATTTTGTGTCTTGGGTGGTTACATGTCTGTGGAGCTTGGTTGCCAGTATAATTACGTAGTCTACTTTGGTGCTGTAGATAGAACTTACAGCAAAGAGTTTTCACCAGCTGGTTCGTATACTTATGCAGAGATAATCAGGAACTATTGTGATGGAACAAAAACCGCTGTAGCTGCGAGATTATCTGGGGGTGTATAAAATGAATATCCTAAAGAAGAGTTTGATAATTGCTAGTGCAACTTTGTTAATCTTAGTGATTAGCGCGTTGATAACCTCCATACGTCCCACTATTGAGAGTGGCTTAACAAATTCTCAAAACTTTAAAGTACTAAAATCATTTTTAAGAAAAGAAATGTGCCTAGTGTATGAACTTGAACCATGTAGCTCTATATCTGGGCTTTCTAACTTCATCATAGATTTTCATTTAAATAGCATTATGAATCTGCTTAATTTAACAGGTACTTCAGGTAATTACAACTTTTATGTTCAATTGTATAGTGACTATAAAGAATTAACTGCTAAACCCAATGTCGTGCTAAATGTAAGCAAGTTATGCGAAGTTATTAGTAAGCGATTACTTGTTGAAGTCAAGGTTGATGACATCGAAAGTAACAAAATTGCAGTAATTCTTTCGCTGATATTTATTGATGGGTATGTCAGATGTGGAAGTGACTTTAAACCTTTACCAGTAATTGATGGAGAGTGGAGTAAAGTAGGTAACGACTATGTTGCATCATTTAATAATTTAAATATATCCAAGAAATTCACGATCTTAATCGACGACTTCGATACCATTAGCAGCGACGAGCATTATGGTGAATGGATATTTTGGATCAGGAAAGAGAGTTTAGATTCAAAATACGTTTTGCTATTATATAGCTTAATTGAACCGGTTCAAATGGAATATCCATTTAATGGTAGCAATATTAAGGGTTTAGCAAAACTTATACTACTAAATACTAGCCAAAAAGCACCATACGAATATAAAGTTGGAGATTATGAATTTTCAAGTGCGAATCAAATTTATACTAAAGGTCTGAAAGTTCCAGCATTACCTATAGAGAGAACCTTACATAATGTATCATACAGCATAGCTACATATATTATGGGTAAGATTAAAAAGTGTAGGGAGCTGGAAAAGATAGCTAAATTACTTCCAATAATTTATGAACCTAAGACTAGGAGACTAGTGTTATTTAAGGATACAATTCCAACTACGGTTAAATTAAGCGATAAGTCATGGATCTACATACCTGATTTAACATATCATTGCCGTATTACCATAATTAATGGTACTCAAGTGAGAGTTTGCAATAAGTTTAGAGGCATAAAGTACAATGGAAATCTATACATTGCCTTCATAAACGATGGATTAGAAGAGGTATCCTATTCAACTAATGGTCTTCTACTCTACATAAAGCTATGTGCAAATAACGGAAATCTCTATTACGCATTACCATACGTAATGGTGAAGGGATTTGGAATTACGGCGCAATCACGAATTGCAGGATCGAAACTATTAATAAAACTAATAGACATCAAAGCCTCATGACATTCAAGTGATCTCACATATTAACGATTTTATACATTTCTTCTTCTTTAACGTTGAAGTGCATAAATTATTCTCTCAGCCTATATGAGCTTGCTTTTCTTTCGGCATACATTTTATTCTAGAATTTTATTTTACTGGTATTTTGAATAGCTGGTTGATTTTTATTTGTGATGATTCTCGTTTTAATTCGCTTTCAATTAGATTTTCGTATAAGTATATTTTGACTGGGACTGCGAATTTCAGTCCTGATGGTGGTGATACTAGTAGGGCTTCTCCTCTATCTAGCGTCTTTATTTCCTGCTCTGCACTATCGAGGTATGGGCTGTAGTTTATGATTAATTTGTAGTCTGGCTTTGTTGGTAATGGTAGTACTATTTTTGTTAATTGCTGCCTAACTATTGGTTCGTCTAGTTCTCCTGGCATTTGAGTTATGCAGCAGACTCCAACTCTATACTTTCTGCCTCTCTTGCTTATGGTTGAGAATATGTTTTCACGCTTAATTCCCCCAGCATATAGTGCTTGTTTTGATAGGTATCTGTGGGCTTCTTCAACCATTATGAGTACTGTTGGTAGTTTCTCCCATTTCTCTGGTGCCATTTTACGCATTTTCTCATAGAATTTGAATATTCTTCTTGCAAGGAGGACTGTTATCAATTTTTCTTGTGCTTCTGATGCTGTAGGCATGTCTATGAGGACGACTTTGCCTTGGGAAATGGCCTTTAAGACAGCTGTTATTAAATCTGTTTTGCACTCCCCCTCCTTAAATATCTCTTCATCACCTAGAATTCTCCTCAATTTCCTCTTAGTGACTAGAATTGTTACTTTCTGAGATTTCCCTTTGAAGTCATCGTAAATGTAGTTTGCATCTTTATAGATCAAGTATTCTAGCCATAATCTACGATACTTCCTCCAAGCCATCCATAATAGGGATTCTTGTGGCGGTGTAAATTCACCTGTTTGCTCAAAGTCCTCTGGCCTTAAATCTCCCCACCAAATTTCTAGTGGGTGTGCATCTACTTTTCTAGTTATTTTCACTCTATCAAATGTGAATTCATAGGTATATTTGCATGGCTGATTTACTCTCGGGGTAACGTAGAATAGGCTTTTCTCAGCATATGGGCTGTGAATTAATCCATAGTGTAGCTGATCTCCTCCATCAAAGTACTCGCTTTCAGTATCAATTATTAGTAGTGAGTATAGGCCTGAGCTCCTCATAATGTTCCATGCAAGCACTTTTCCGAAATTAGTTTTCCCACCACCAGTAATGCTGCATACCAGTAGGTGGTGTGGGAATGCTCTCAATCCGTGAATTGTAACCTTTCTATTGACAACTTTATGGCCGCTTCTAAGCAATCCAATGTCTATATCGCCAGTATCTAAGTTTAGCTGCTCAGTGTCTTCATTTGTTAATTGCTCAACATATGAGAATAGTGCTGGAACAGCTGTTGGCCCCGATACCCTTCCTTCACCATCTATTTGTGCAATTATTGTTGCGAGGGCAACATCATAGCATCTCAATGGCTTATCTATCAGCTCGACTTCTTCACCCCTCTCCCTCTTAAATGATATTCTAGCTATTTCAGCTGAGGATAGAAGGGCTTCGGGCTTGAAGTCATATACTCTAATTATGAACTTTAAGTCCCTATCAGTAATTTTGAGTAGCTGCCCACGCTCAACCCTCACACCATTAAATACCCTAAAATACACATCTACATCTTCAGTCCAAACTACAACTCCAACCCTATCTACTTCGCCCATAACTCCTCCTCCTTAAAGCTCGTAGACTTCAAGTTCGCTATGAAGCGCCTCCTAGTTTCCCTACTAAGGGATTCTAGAAATGAGAGCTTCAAGCACATGAGCTCCTGCCTACCGATTTTAGCTTCATCATGACAGCTCTTGGGGGGATAGGGATATCCGGGTATGGCTGGATCCTGTAGATAAGCCACTTCACTTAGATATTCATCGATAACATCAATTCCATTGACATCGCGCCTATTAATGTCAACTCTAAATACGTGATCCGAGTCGGCTGAAAACCTCACTACAGTTATTACTCCAAGATACCACTTAGGGTACTGGCTTGACCTGAAAATTGGATAGTAATACCAAGCCCTATCACCAATGAAGTCTCTGCTCCTATGAAGTAGATGGCCTAAAAGGTTTTCACCAGTATTAACCTCTAATTGACTGCTCTTGGTGATACCAATCAACCTTATACCCCTAAAGCTGAGATAATCACATAATCGATCAAGCATTTTCCTAGTAGACTCCTTATAGGCTGGAATAGCCATTAAAGCTCTATCGAGAATACAGTAGTCTCCAGGACCAAGCTTACTAGAAGCACTCCTAACAGCCTCCAATTCAGAATTGAATAGGAATTCCATGGCTTCAAGCCTACTCTTAACAAGCTCAATCTTCAATTTCGGCTTAAAATCAAAAACCCTATACCTCCCACACCATATTGAGCAAGATATCTTCGATATTACGATCTTAAATGAACCACAATCAAACAGTACTTTAAGTGAAGCATCAACAGCGAGAACCCTATGATCATGACTCCTAACCTTTAACTCATGAAAATTCTCCTCTCTAATCGGAATACCTCTAATAACTCTACCCCTATCCTTTAAGACGGGATATGGATTTGTTATGAGCTCACCAGTTAAAGTCCACTGTGGAGTCTCAACTTTCCCACTTAAAATCCTCTCCAGCTCATCTATAACTTCACTGAAACCCTCTACGGCTTCATACATCTCATCACATCAATAATATTAACTATGAAAATATTTTAAAGTAATCTTAATAACAAAGTAAAGAAATGAAAATATCAAACTAGCTACCGGAACGCTGAACAAGCAAGTATTTCACAAAATCTGTACTGTAATCCATTAATCAATTATGGTAACAAAATTTTGATACCATACCATTATTGAAATGCCAAAAGTACATGGAGCTCCATGAAAAGTAGCTCAGATTTGAAAGAACGCAGTAAATAGTATGGTAATTCATTTCATGTATATCAGTATGTTTTAGTGTGATAGTAACATTTAATATGATACTATATCAAAACATATATAACTAGAATATGTTCATATGTACTGTTAGAGGTACTGGTGACTTTAAATGGTAGTACTAATGTGCTTCGTCGGCTATGACTATCAGAGGATCATTGATGGAATTAATTATTGGAGAGTACGTGAACCTATAGAGGCAATATACTTGTTTTATGATAAGAAGAGGGATGTCTACGGGTATGCTTCGCAAAGAAATGCTAGGGATTTGGAGAGAGCATTAACATTTGCTGGTTCCAAACCTAGAAGGGTGGGTATTAATCCTCAGGATTATGAGGATGTTTTCACTTCACTTTATAGAGCTCTTAAAGTCGAGGTTATTGATTATGGTAGGCGTGTTTTGATAGATGCTACTTCAACTACTAAGGAAGCTTATGGTGCTGCTGTAACTGTTAGCTTAATGTTCCCTAGAGTTAGCATTTATGTTGTGCCTCCAGCTGAGCGTGGATGGTATATTCCGGAGCCAGGTACACCTGAATATGAGGAGTGGTTTAGTAGGGTTAGAATGAGGAAGGGTACTATACCACAGGAAATATATTTGCCTGGAAGCAGACTTGAGCACCCCAATTTAGATGAAATGAAAATTCTAGTTGCATTAATTGAGCATGGAGGTAGAGCTGAATCAATAAAGTCCATTATTAAGTGGTGCGGTGAAAACCCATCAAGCCCAGCAGTGAAGAATAGGTATAGTAGGTTGATTAAGAAGCTCATATCAAAGGGCATGATTATCGAGGAGCCCTCAACTAAAACTAAAAAACTGAGATTAACCGGCTTTGGTAGGGTATTTGCTAAGGCTCTCAAATCAATAATTCAAATGCCAATTAAACCACATGCGGAAGCACAGCTATTAACGCCAATAAAATTTGAAAGTGAGGTTTTAGAGCATTCGTATCCAATTGCTAGGAGTAGCTTGGAAGGTACATCAAGTCTTGAACTATCGGCTAATAGAAGTGAACAACCAATTTTTACTGAAATGAAATCTCCAGCTGAATTAAGCAGTAAAATTGATATTAAAGTGGCATTTGCTAGGTTGGCTAGGGAATTTAAGGAGCTATCCAAATAGGTTAATTGAATAATTACTTTCAAACTTGACTTCTTTAATTGAGAGAATACTTATTATAAGCATTGCTGATAAGTAGCTTAATATGACAATTAGCCTTTCAATGAAATTGAAGTTTAATGATAAGGCAATTCCAGAGCCAAGCAATAGTCCAGTTAAAATTCTAATTAAATTACTGCTTTCCCTAAATCCAAGCTTCTGAGTCGACCAGTCAAGGAGTGCTGGTAAGCCAAGTGCTGCAGCTATTAGAATTGATGGGAATGCTATTTGAATTAATTTAGTGAAAATGTATCCAATTAATGTTCCAGTACACCTGGCACATAGATATATTTGCCTACCACCAATGTTCAGCTTTAAACACCTGCTTCTAAGCCATGGTGGGTGGTGTTCTATAATCATTCTAGCGAGAAATCTAACTATTTCATAGCTCTTAATTTCGGGTGCTTCAGAAATAAGTCCATAAACGATTAATGCTAATCCAGCACAGCATGCAAATATGCTAAATACGGGAATGCCTGCAAATGCAAGTGCACATAAAATTACCCCAATAATTGCTAGTTCAAGCCGTCTCGATTTACCCACTGTAATTGCCTCAACAACTTTACCTTCATAGGGCTTGACCAGCACGCCATCAACTGATATGGGTAATTTGCTGACATCAAAAAGCTCTAAGTTGGAAAGCTTATTAAAGTAATCTTCAATTGGCTGCAATCTAACAACATTACTTGCAATTACATAGACTTCACCTCTTGATGTCCGTGCAATTCTACCTTCAACTCTCACCACTGAGCCCCTCATTAAAGTTATATTAACGGGACCAGCAACTTCGATTAGAATCATTCCAGATGGATCTCTTAAAGTAAATTGTGCAGCTTCAATACCTCTAATATCACTAATAAGGTCTCTATGCAATCTCCTTCCAACATAAACCCCAATAATTCTACCATGCAGAACTACTAAATTATTGACAGGTAAATTCTTGCACTCACTAACCACAGTTCTCAGGTAACCTTCAACTGGCATGTATTGGGCTAATTTATCGATTAAATCAGGAGATACCTCGATCTTCTCTGAAGCAATTTTAGCTGCTTCCCTTAAAGAATAGCCCTCACTCATCAGCTTCGATACTTCTCCAATTTCAATTCCATTTTCAACAGCTAAAATTATAATTGCAGTTTTAGCATTCAATCCAGTCCTAGTAAGCTTCCCAATATGATACTTCAAAACTCCAATAGGATTATGCGGATACTTAACTCTATAAAGTTTAACTAATCTTTCAACGACATTGCTCACCATAATACTCGATAATTCATCTCTTAATTTGATTTTAAATAACTTTGCCTTAATGACTCCTTAACAAGCTATAAGTAAAAATGTGAAAAATTGTACATTGAGCAAGGGTACAAGTTGACCGCTGAATTAGTGCCTGTACTGCAAAGTTTCGCATTGCATTTTTAATGGGATATTATTGGGATTGGTTACCATTAAATTTATGGCGGATACAGTTGTAGTTCCTTTGTTGCTGGAACCCACAGGTTGATTAAGCCTTTCGTTCCATCAGTGAATACTACTAATGCATCAAACAAGTAAATTGGTGGCAAATATTCTGGCCCTTTAAGCACGTCGCCAACCCAGTATGCTAATCTAACATTATTGATTACGATAGTTGCAACCTTAGATGATTTAAGTAGCATTGAGCTTTCCTTTAATTTTTCAATTGCCTCTTCAATACTAACAGTCAATTCAATTTTACCTGCTTCCTCCACTTCCCTCCAATAACCATAAAAGGCAATTATCTTACCATTATCTCCAAATACTACTTCTATTTCATCTGATGGTCCAAACAAGATTTTATCTTCATAGTAAGCCCAGTACCTTACGCTTAACTCGGTGGGCCACTCAATATCTAATGCAGAAATACTTGACCAAGCAGTTGGGCCAACTCGATGAAGCTTAATACTTATTTTGGGATTTCTCGGCATTAAACCATAATTCCTTATTTTCCTCATGAAGCTTTCGGCCTTTCTTATAGCTTCCTCTTCCGATGGTAATATTGGAGGCGGATATGTTGAATAGTATTCTGGAGTTGTATATCTAATTGCACCGCAGTCAAAGAAAATTAATCTAATCTTATTCTTAAAAACTGTTAGAACATGCCTTAAACGTATCACTTTAACTTCTCCAAATACATCATCAGTTAAATTGAATACTTCACGTGCAATGTATAGTGCCTCCGTCTCCGTAATATTACGCCTAACAACTCTTAATAATGGAACCTCCCTAGGCAATCCAGATAAAGAGCAATTAATGATAATGGTAACTTCACGATTCCTCCCTAAAAATGATGACCAGGCATTGGATTTCATTGATCCTTCTATTGAGAAAGACACATATACTATGAGTGCTGATGCTACTATTATTATGAGAATAGTAGTTAAGTTACGTTTTAATTTCATGACTTATCAAGAATAATAACTTTTCTTACAATTTAAAATTTTCTAGATATTACTTAATATCTTAGAAAAAGCTCAGAGATAAATTAATACTCACCTCACCTAGATGATGATGCAAAATTAAAGCTTTATTCAGCTTCGTAATTCCCTTAGCCAGCTCAAGAAAATGATGTTTATAAATAATGCTCATTTAAAAGCCCTTAAAGTATTGTTAATTAGTGTAAATCCTTGTATCAGCATATGCTCATTGAGAGCTTCAAGTTCTTCTTCACATGTAAGTTTTCATCTCTGGATGTCATAGTAACAGTTGGCTACTATTCTACGGAAATAGACCATTCAATGTACTAAGTGTTTTATTTCAAAATTTTATTAACCATTGTTTATAAACAATAATTAATCATAAATTATTTTTAGTTAAATTTTTATTTTTATAAATGCCTTTTAATATTTGAATAATTAATACGTAGAATGGTGTACTTATTATAAGTGTTATGATTAATATGTTACTTATTACATGTGGTTCTTTGATTGCTGCAATTGCAAGAAGGCCTAACATTATTGTGGGTATGAATCCTCCACTTGATGATAGCATTAGGAATAGCATTTGAATCCAAAATGATACTCGATAGTTTAAATATATGATACAAGCAATTATTACTGTAGATGTAGATATTATGGTTAGAGTTAATAGGATTATTAGTGATTTAATTGATTTATGAAACTTCATTTTATAAGCTAAATAAGCATTAATTAAACCAATAATAGATAATGGATTAAATATTGGTGGTAACATGAAAAATGACATGATAACACTATTTACAATAGCAAGTATGAAAAGTATATTAATTATTGTTGAAGTGAGCATGAGCATTATATGTCCCTCACGCTTTTCTTGCCCTCAACTGTAATGAAGATCCTCTAATTTGCCTGCTAATGGGTTATTAGATTTCACTTATTTACTATGTAAGATGTAAGGTTTATCATTTGATTCAGCGTATTCTCTTTGAGGATGATGGTTTTGTATCAGAGGATGCTCATTAGGGGCTTTAAGCCCTTTAATCCTCTTGAATTGGCTAGGAGGACTGAGGAGATTGTTTGTAGGGGTGAGGAGCGTAAGTATACTGCGTTTTATGCTACTGGTGTTTATCGTGGAATAGCTACTGGCTATGCTGTTGGATGCTGTTTAAGATGCTATTTCTGTTGGAGTGATTGGAGTAGGGATTTTCCGGAAATGTATGGTGAATTTCATAGTCCGGAGAGTGCATGTAAGAAAATTGTTGCTGCAGCTAAAAAGTGGGGTGTTAGGAAGGCTAGGATAAGTGCATGTGAGCCGACTATTGGTTTTGTTCTTCTAGAAGTGAACCAAACCTAGAGAATTTCTTTTACAAAATTAAAGGGTTCATGATTTTCGCCGTATAGAGGAGGATTCTCGCAATACTCTACTTACTCCTCCACTTCATTACTCTCGGCTTTTTCCACTTTAATGCCCAGTACTTTTAGTAGGTTTTCTCTAGGCCTCTTGTGCCACCTAGGCATTTCAAATAAGCCTACTCCAATGCTACCGCGCCTACTTACTATTGCGAAGTACTCTGGTTTAGCCCATTGAAGCCACTCTGGCTTAATCCAGCTGTAAACCCACCACAAATCTCTAGGCAAACCTATTGCTCCCTGAGTCTTAATTATCAAGTAGTCGAGCAGTATTCTTAAATCTACATCTACACTCGTGAACTTCTGGGTGTCCAATCCCATTGCCAAGCCGTGGTGCCTGCTTTCACGTATTAGGTATACGCATTCAGCCTTCGCCAGTAACTGGTTTTCCTTATGTTTAAATCGGCTGTAAATTAGGTTGGCTGCTTCTCTAACTAAAATGTAAATGTATTTTCTCCAGCCTAGCCGTGTGAAAAGTAAATCGAGAATATGATTTACAGCTTTGAATTCTTCATTTCTATCAATGTATAATGGGCTTGCTGAAATAATTATCCTGTATTTTTCAATTTCATTTAACGTTATTTTATCCCAACTTATCACTGGATAACTGCAAGTTACATCTACATATCTGCCTTTAAGCAATAATACTGGTAAATCAAGCTCTCTAATCCATGGTGATCTAAGCCAAGCCAAACCTTCACCTGATCTAGCTCCAAATAAATCTAAAACTGCATGCCCATTAGCGAGGAAATGTTCCGCCACTGCTTCTAGGAAACTGCTTTTACCTGCACCTCTAACACCTAAACACATTAATACTATTGGTTGGCTTCCAAAGTTAATATGCTCAATTCCTCGAAGCCATCGAATCCCTATGAGGCTAGGCTTCACGCTGCAACATTGCACGCGGCTTTCCCTCCTCCATTTTACTTTTACCACTAATGACCTGCAAACTTTGCCACCAAGTTTCAGGTGTAACTATTTTTTCTAGAAGCAAACGCATTATACATAGTACTTTAGGCATTGCATAATGAATAAAGCGTATCTGAACTTGTCTAGCGGAAACAGCTGCCAATTCACCACGTATACTTGCAAGGTAGAAAATCTCTATTTCATTTAGTTTTCTATATTTTTCCGTATTTTCCATATTATGTGTAATGTATAATGGTGACATGTTATTTAACCAATTAAGATAATTTTGTATTTCATCTGGATTGCAACTCCAAGGTATTGCTGCAGTTTTCATTCCTCCGCTAAATGGATCTTTAATCCACACTATTCTCTGCAAATCTAGGCAAAGCTTATATATTTTGAGCAGTTCTTTATGCTCCTCTTCACCTATCTCTAATAATTCTCTTTGCTCTGGTGAAAGCATGAGGTAGGCTTCAAGGATATGCCTTATTTTCGATAATGGTTCTGCAAATACTGCTTGAGCTAATTCGCTTGCAATTAGATTTTCAACACCTAAAGTTCTTGTAGGTCTAACAGCTTCAACATAAATTGAATCTAATTCAGCCTTAATCTCCTCAATTTCCCCATCCACTCTCCTCACCACCCATGAATTTTGACTTTAACTTTAGGGAGTGCAGGAGAATTCCGTTTTCAAGCCACTTTTTAAGGAGCCTCCTACTTAGGAAAACCATGGTTCTCCTGAAGAATACGTAGTTTCCTGGCTCAATTTCACTGGCATCTAGAATTAGAACTACCACTCCATGCTTGCTGCTCCTACTTATGAAGTCTAATGCTTCACTTGGAAGCAACCTTTCAAGCAGGTCTCCAACAGGCTTAACCACTGCTATGAATGGAAGCATGTGGACTTCAAATAATGCATTCAATTTGGTTCCAGGAGTATAGTAGGTGTTTTCTATGTGCAATATGAAGTTGAAGGCCCCTGGACTGCAAGGTATAATTGCTATCCAACCATCATCCCAAACACGCTTAACAATATTTTCAGCAGCCTCTTCAGGTGAACAAAGAATCTTTACACCCAAACATTTTCCCCTCCCATAAATTTATGAAGAAATGCGCGTAAAAGAAAAGAGGGGAAGCTCATAGCTTACGCCCCCGTTTATTCTCATAAAATTCAATGAGCGTTTCAATAACATCATTCATGGTAATTTTACCATCCTTCCTACATTTCTTAAGCATCTTCTTTATTCTAACAAGTTTATGGTAAGTTGAAGGTTTAATTCGAATATGAGTTGACATTTCCAATCAACCTCCAACCCTGTTAACAGAGCATTCTCCCCCTAGCTTCTCAGAGTCACTGTTAACAGAACTGCATGAATTCGCTTGATGATCAAGCTTCACATATAGAATTACTATTGGCGCCTTATTCCTGGAAAACAGTATTTCACTATAAGCATTAGCATCAAGGCTAACGAGGTAACTTGAAGAATTTGCGAGTTTAATTTGCGTTCCAATTACTTTTCCTGTATAAAGCTTTTCTTCATTACCGCAGATCATAACAATATTTTTGCCAATTAAATCTTTCAATTATCTTCACCTCCTAAACGAGAATCAACGAGATAAACAGTTACATCAGTTACAATGATTCTGCCTTCAGCCTCAAGATCACGCAAAACTTTATCGTGAATCTCCATGGGAACATCATTATTAACCGCTTCATTCAACAAAACAGCCTTGTTTAAATAGCCTTCACGCTCTAATCGCTCCAGAATCCTCCTCTTCCAAGATATGTAGAGTTGGTTCTGGGTGTTAGCCTGAGAGATAGGCTGAACAGTCCGTTCAGTCCGAACCATCAGATTTAACCATTTCTTTATGAAGCGGACTCCCTTTGCTGTAAATTCATATCCATTTCTACTTGATTTTACAAGTCCTAAGCCTTTTAGAAACTTTATTTCCTCAGTTACTGTATGTTTTCCGCATTCAAGATATGCGCATAATTCGTCTCTTTGAACTTGCTGATGCTTCATTAAATATGTAATTATCTTATAGAGGTTTGAATCCTCAATGTCTCCACCCATAAGCTGTATTTCATTTTCAATTTTCCGTTCAATTTTACTCTTTATTTCCTCATATTCTTCTTCGCTTAACTCTCTAATTTGTCTTTGAACTTCAACATATCTATCTAATTCAATGTCTTTAGCACAGTAATCAAGCCAATTATATGCTAATTCAACGTGTTTTTCACTTGGCTTATCATATCCATTAAGTAACATGAAGCAGTAAGTTAATGTTGCAAGTTTATATGGAATATTTCTTAAAAGCAATGGTATATCTTCAATACCGTATTTTTCCTCTAATTTTTTGCTTAACTCCATAATTTTATTCCATAATGGTGAAGGCTTAATTTCAAAAGTTACTTCTCTACTTAAATTCCACTTCAAAACTGTTACGGCAGCATTAAGAATTTCTTTTTCCTTTTCAGTTAAGGCTTCAATGTTTGGATTATATCTTTCCTCAATAGATACTCCATAAGTGAATATTACATAGCAAAGTCGTGCTATAAATTTATGGTCAAATATTTTTAGAGCTGTGCATTTAAAAACAAGCTCTTCAAATGGTTTCTGAGGATTCAATAATATTTTAAGTCTAGTTCTAGCCCAAAGTTCACCGCTCTTTATTCCTGTAATGCTAATAATACCATCACGCCTACTTTCAAGCTGAGTATTAAGAATGTTAGGGTTAATATTATCTACAATTACAAATGATAAATCATAGCTTGGTAATAATCCCTTCTTAATTGTCCAACCTAAACCTTCAATTTTTTCTAATCCAGCTGTTAATCCAGCTTCAGTTATTCTTCCACTTCGATATTTACCTGCACCTAACAGATTTATTAGGAATTTTGCTCTTTGACTTTTAAAATTAGTAGTTACCCCTATTTCACAGCATGTCATGGATAATTCTTTATTTCCTTCAGGCGTCTTAGTCCATATAGGGCTTGCAATGAAAAGTAAATCTGAAGCAAAGCCTTTAACTATTTCTTCTCCTTTACCATGACTTGCTTTTTGAAGTATTCTAGCTATTTTAAAGACATTTGAATCTTCAATATTAGTTGAATCATTACTAATTGACCTCAATATTTCCTTAGCTTTTTCAACTTCACTTTCACTTGGAGACAGGACTTCACTTTCAACTGTAAATTCAGTTATAAGAACTCCAATTCTTCCTTTAGCTCCTTTACATAAATAACCTTTAGCGATAATCCAATTAGGCATTTTACTTAAATCACATTTAGCTCCATGAATAAACCATGCCCTTCCTTCCTGTCCTTTTAAATCACAAATTATTCCCCTAGTTATTGCCCTTTCCTCTTCACCTTCAACTTTTATTTTCTTATACCATTTACTGCAACATTGAATCTTATTTTGTTCAACATAGACTTTAAATGCATTAATTAAATTGTTAGTGTCAAAGTAAGTTGCGAGAGCACTTGCACACCAAACTGCATCTTCACCGAAACCAATAACTAAACCTTGCATGAATGGGCAATCAAAAATACTGCATTCACCTGATTCCATACATTTAGCAATTAGCCTAGTATATCTTGATTCAGGGAAACTTAAACCTATGATTTGGATCCGGCCTTCAAATTTTCTTTCACCTGTATATTTGAAGGTGTCGCCGATTTCAATTGCTGGAGTAGGGGGTTTCTGCTCAGAAGTGGGGCTGATCTGTCCGATCTGTCCGTTCCACTTGAAATCTAGGTTTATAGGGTTATTTTCTATTGGAGCGGACTGATCAGTCTGTTCAGACCGTCTCCCAGGCTGAGACCCTATACCTAATTTCATTTTATCTCCTCCATTTAGGCTTGAAAAATGAGCATGCAAAATCGAAAGGCTTAATATCAATATTAGCACTTGAAAATGCGCATTCATTAGTTTTAAAATGCTTACATTCAAAACAAAAGTATGGTTTAACATCAAATCTTTTCTTATAAATTCTATTAGGTAATTGAATGAAGGCTTGATAATGAAGTTCCTTCAAAACTTTTTTGAAATTAAGCTTATACTTTTCAGCAATAATTTTAGCTGCAACATAAATTTGATCAGAAGGCTTAGCCAAACCAATGAAACTACATCTATCTCTAATTCCATTAATAATTACTTCACCATTAACAATTAAATCATAACATAAATCATTCCCATTTAACTTAAAAACAAAATTAGGCATCATTTCTCCTCACTCTTTGAAGCATTTTCTTTAGCTTTCTTTGAAACCCAATTTATACAGCCTTTAATTTCATTAATGATGAAAGCTTTTGAAGCCGCTGCAATACTTCCTCTAATTGTTTCCTCAGCTCTCTAAGATCCGAAACATTAATGATAACAGCCTTATTCTTCACTGGCCTTCAACCTCCCTTACGGTTGGTATGAAGAAGATCCAGGACTTCGTGGTGTCCATAGCCTTGATTTTTCCTTCAGCAACTAGTCGAAAGAGAATTGCACGTGCAGTTGCCCACGATATACCACAATGATATGCCACGTAGTCGATTGAGACTGGTTTGCCAGCCTTTCTTATAACTTCTATTACCTTCATTTCAAGGTTTATGTCTTTTACCAAGCTTCTCAAGCGAGGCATATCTTAACACTCCTCGTAAAATATATATACTGATAATTGTAATATGGTTTTTGATAATCATATTTGTAATATTACGAATATTATGAGGTGAATTGTAATATGTCTCGTGCTCGCTTGGGAATATTTGAGGGAAAGAAGGCAGTTTATAATAGAGCAATATTGAAAGCTCTCAACAATTATGGTCCACTTTCAAAATGGGAGCTGGCGAAGAAGCTTCGTGATATGCTTCACCCAAGTATTAGCGGGGAAACAGCCTACGCCAAGTCATTAAAGATTTACTCAGTTCTTATACGGAAGGGTGGGAGGCTTGAAGAGCTTCTTAAAAAAGAGTTCATAACTAAAGTTACATCAAATGGTGAAACCAAGTATGCTCTAACAATTAAGGGGTTAATAGCCCTATACTTACACAAGCCTACACCACTCTTACTTGAAGACTTGGTGGATAGAATGTTTACTGTTATTGAGAGAAAACTTGGGTGTGAAGGATACTTCTCCAATCTCCCCCAGCTTGTGCAGCTAATATTTAGGCAGCCTTTAAGAAGGTTGCTGGAAAGCGTGCTCCATGATATAGCCTATAAAGTTAACATTGAATACATAAGTAAAGTTGAGCTGGAGGATCTTCTCGCCATAAAGTTAATGGAGAACATCACAACGTTTATCAAGGAAGCAGAAAAAGCTGCAGAAAAACACTTGTCAAAGCTTAATGTTGAAGAGAAAATTAAGACACTAAAGGCATTGAGATATGTAATTGAAAAGGTAATGGAAATAAAGAGAGGTGAAATTAGGGAGTTGCAAGCGACATTAAACATGCTTATTGAGTTGAGAATGCAGTTAGTAAGTGTATTGAAACAACTAAAGAAAGTTAATAAGAGAGGAGAGCTGGTAGGTAGTTCACCGTGAAGTGAACTATTTTAATTGGAGTTTTAGCATATATGGGTGGAGGAGTCCTCCTGGCCAGGAGGGAGCTTGGTTGAGTGCTATTGGAAGAAATATTTTGAGCTTTGCAGTGGCATTCATATGGATTCTAGTGGGCATACTATTGGGTGGAGTGGTTTCAGGACATTTAGGCCAAGTATTCAATGACCTAAATGTTTCAAGTACATGGCTAAACCTTAAAACAACCGCTGAAAACTATATTGCAACCGCAATGACCCTCACATTTATTGGATTAATACTGGCGGGAGTAGTAATTATAATTGCAGTAGTTAGAGGAGGCCTAGGAGAGCAAACATAAAATAAAAACTAAACCAGAAAATAACCTTAAAATCCCCTATTTTTTACCCTTACTATAGTAGAATAAAATGTGAAGTTGGTTGCAGTTTCACCAGGAGTAGTTTATTGGTTTTGCGTGTTTCTCCATTTCCTCAATTTTCTTGATTAACTGCTTCACCATTAATTGCAGCTCCATTATTTCCCGCTTATATTTTTCCTCTATTTTCTTGAGCTTTTCATTTTGCTCCTTAATTTCTTGCTCCAACCTCTGCTCTAATTCTCTTATTTTTTCTTCCTCGGTGAATATGGTTAGGGCGGGTATTGCCTTCCTGTACTCTTCTACTAGCCTTTCTATGAGTACTGGGTTTTCCAGGTCTTCTATTCCCGATAGGAAGTATACTTGGTGTATCCCCGCCTTGTGCCCCATCCACGCCTCTACAACCCATGGATCTACTCCGCTTAGCTTAGTCCACGTTGAGAAGTACTTTCTCAGGGTGTGGAATCTGAATAGGTGCCATTTTCTGTGCTTGAAGTTTTTCCCCGCCCTCTCAAGCAGTCTTATCCACTGGCACTTGAGGGCGTGGGCCTTCATTTTCCTCTTGCTTCTATCAACTATTAAGTATGAGCTTTCAGTTAGATTTTCACCGCTCTTCAACCTCATCTTCAAGTAGGTTAAAATGTACTTTAGGGCTTCATGGGTGCAGAAGGTCATGTATTTTTCTGGGCGCTCCTTAGCTATTTCAGGTTCAACCACAACCACTCCCACTGCTC
>Ga0190367_1000313_pt1 | contig 36983 bp, 37 predicted proteins | sample 4872181011_MG_FD_171838 | JGI IMG/M metagenome (GOLD analysis project Ga0190367, IMG submission 171838) | Hydrothermal vent microbial mat bacterial communities from Southern Trench, Guaymas Basin, Mexico - 4872-18-10-11_MG | ecosystem: Environmental > Aquatic > Marine > Hydrothermal vents >... | reverse complement strand
TCCTCATGGTCCTGCAATTTTCCCTGTCCTTGGTGTCAGAACTGGGAATTATCTAAGAACCTACCTCAGCTAGGAAAAGCTAATTACATATCACCAGAGAAAATAGTAAGACTGACAGTTAAAAAAGGAGATAAAGGGGTTTGTGCAAGCTTTAACGAACCTATAACTCAATTTGAATATACCTTGGATGTTTTCAAGTTAGCTAGTAAAAATAATCTTTATACAACTTACGTCTCTAACGGATATATGACTGAGCTAGCGTTGAAAAGATTAGTTTTAGAAGGGTTAAATGGGTTAAAAGATAGACATTAAAGGTGATAAACATGTATACAGGGAGGTTTTAAGAGCTTCTTCTGAGATTCCCTGGAAAAACGTTAAGCTAGCCAAGCAATTGGGACTACATGTGGAAGTTGTGTTTCTAATGGTGACAGGTCTCTGCGACGACGAAGAGGTTGTGAGAAATGTAGTTATAAACCATCTTAAATATGCAGGCCCTAAAACACCTCTTCACATAACTAGGTATTTTCCAGCCTATCAGTATATGGAGAAACCTACCCCTATAGATAGCATGGAGAGGGCTTATAAACTAGCAAGAAGGGAGGGTATAGAATACGTATATTTAGGAAACGTACCGGGCCATCCTTACGAACACACTTACTGTCCTAAATGTGGACATGTGTTAATAAAGAGATATGGGGTTATGATAGTAAGATATAAAATAACGGGAAGAAATAGCTGTCCGTACTGTGGGGAAAAGATACCCATAATAGGGAAGTACTGTAGAGAACTCACCTAAGAGTTATTGAATGTCTAGATCTTGCTAGCGTAATGACAGGAATTAGTTTCCTGGCTTTCTCCAACTCACTTTTATCTATTCTTAAAGTATAAGATACCTTCTCTTCCCCCAGGTTGATCTTAACATATCCTAAAGGTGACGCTACCAAACTATGACCAGTAAATAATGTACCTGTTTGATTAACTGCTATTAGGAAAGCGGTGTTTTCATGTGCCCTTGATACGGTTAAGGAATACCATTGCTCAAGTTTATATTCTCCTCTAAACCATGCTGAGGGAACGATAAACAAATCTACACCCTTATAAGCCATGTATCTAAATAATTCCGGAAATCTTAAATCGAAACATACGGCTAGACCTATTCGAAAGTCTTTTATGCCTACAATAACAGGCTCATCCCCTCTGGAGAAAATCGCAGACTCTCTATATCCGAAGGCATCAAAGAGATGCATTTTCCTGTAGATACCTCTTACTAAACCTTTCTCAGCGAGGACTATGGCATTAAATATCCTATTGTTCTCTTTAAGATACATAGGAAATAATATGGCTTTCCTTAACTCTTTGCTTAATCTTATTACTGTCGGTGCATACTCGCCTTCTAATGGCTCGGCTAATGTCTTTACATAACCTGGATTAAGCCCCTCCTTAGATACTCCCATGAAATACTCAGGAAAGACATCTAGATACGCGTCACTCCTTTTAATGATAGAGGACATTAAAGATAGATTTTCACTTTTACTATAACTTGCCTCATATTGATGTATACCTATGGTAAGATTCAAAGTCAGCACCAGTTAATAAACTCCTAACGTACCCTTTTTCCTATTGTTCCTTTCTACAATATCCAAGGTTTTTAATCCAAGCACTAACGAAGTTATTGCTGAAAAAGCTAACAAACATAGTTCATAGTTAACAGGCAACATCGTTTGGTATAAAGTAGAAGCGTATTTGACAAGGTCGGAGGCATAAGAGAAAGGATTAACGTAGACAAATATGTTAATAGGATCAGGAAAGGAGCTTGGAGGAATAAGTATACTACTAAATCCTAGTAGGATAAACTGAAGTATGTTAGATAAGGCTCCAGGGGACTTTATTTTTAACACAAAAGCTCCATAAACAGCACCCATTCCCATGGAGAATATCATCGAGAGAACTAACGCTAAAACTAGCAAAGGAAGGTTATTAATCTCTATATTTACACCAAAGAACGCATGTATGATTAACGCAGCGTAGAATGCCTCCATACTTAGGCTTATAAGGGAACTAAGGACTCTGCTGCTAAATATCACTATCCTATTAGCATTCGTGAGAAAGAGATACTCTATCGTACCTATCTGTTGTTCTCTTCTAATACTCATCCCTATTTCCCATAATGCTAGCGAAATTACCCTTCAGAATATCATTCCCCAGTAAAGGTTTCTAATAATGCAGGGATTTCTCCATTTTTCTAATGGTAAAAAGAGAAGAAGAGGTATGATAAGCATAAGCATCCAGAGAGGAGTAGCTACCACGTCAGAGATAACCCATGCAGGATACCTAAAATAAACCTTATAATCCCTTATATGTAGCAGCGTACGTCTCTAGAAAAAGATTCCTAAATTTAATACTTAGATAATTCTCCCGTTTTTCTCGCATAAATTTCCCACCTTCTATAAAAAAGAAAACCAAACATCAGATAAGCCATACTCAGTAAGACTAGTCAATGCTATTCTCGAATCTGAGAGTAAGATTTCCTTCTCATATACAAGTACATCTCTTAGAATTAAGGTTACATGGGTCGTAGGTAATATGTTTGAAAATAGCTGTAACCAGTGAGGAAGTATGGTTAATGGATAATAAAAACCTGAGAGGATCGAGATAATCGCTCTTAGTATGTTGGTTATAGCCCAAGGCTCTTTAAACTTTATAGTTAGAGCAGCTATTATCATTCCGATACCAAATAAAGGTAAAATACCTATAATTAACACCAGAATTGTAATTAATAAGGACAAAGGACTAAGATTTCTAGTTTTAATTAATAATAAGGGTAGTATCGAGCCAGAAGCTATAATTAGAGATATAGCATTATGAGGAAGTATGTAAGACAGCCATATAATTACCTTGCTTGCAGAGGAAAGATAGTGATACTCAAAGGTACCCCTTAGTTGCTCCTGTCTTATACTACTTCCCACATCATTGTATCACTAAAGTGGATACTAAGAAAATCACGGAACCGAGTGTGAAATAGAGCACTGGATCCCCTGTACCAGTTTTTTGTAAGAAGTTCCTAATGAATTCTGTTCCTCCAATTCCATAACCTACTCCACAGAAAAGCCCTGTCATCATGTACGGAAGGAATAAAAGAGTGAAAAGCCAAGAAGGATATCTAAACCACAGTAACATCTCTTTTACGAACACTGCTTTAACTACCATTAGATTCTTCCTCATAAAACCCCCTGCCTGTTAAGGAGATGAAAACATCTTCTAAGCTTGGCTCGGCAATCTTTATGTAAGTAAGCTTAACATCGAAGGATGTTATTACCTTAATTACGTCAGGTAAATGCTCCTTACTTCCACTCTTAAAACATATTCTAAATACTCCTTTTTGAGATTCAGGCTGAACTATAGCTCCAGTAACGTACTCAATTCCATCTAACGAGCGTAGCTTATCTACAATTCTTTCGTTAACATTTATAGCCTCTATAACTATCACTTCTTTTTTTAATCATTAACTTTAACTCACTGGGCGTTCCTAAGGCTATTATCTTCCCTTTATTGATTATTGCTAGTCTGTCACATAATGCATCAGCTTCCTCCATATTATGCGTTGTGAGTAAGATGGTCTTTCCCTCTTTTTTAAGATCTAGTATAAGTTCTCTAACCTTTCTTGCTGACATCGGATCAAGAAAAAGGTACGCAAAAAACCTGAGATTCTCTCTACCCGTCAGTTTCCAGTAAAAACCTCTATCACTATAGAGACTTACACCTATGTTCTCTCTTACCTTGTTTGGCTCTCTAATTATACTGTATCCATTTACCCATGCCTCTCCTTCATCAGGTAAAAGAAGGGTTGAGAGCATTTTGATCGTTGTAGTTTTCCCTGCACCATTAGGACCTAGTAATCCAAATATCTCTCCTCTAAATACACTAAGGTTTATATGGTTCACAGCTATGATTTTTCTTCTAATGTTGCGTCTAAATAGCCCTTTTCGCTCCTTGCTATAGAATATCTTAGTGAGATCTCTTGCCTCAATGGCGGACCTTACCACAATTTACCCACCTAATACCGAGAAATAGCTTATCTAAATCTTTAATAAAAATTTGTCGTTTCCTTGTTATATTACATAAAAATAGAAAATAATATTAAAAAGAGATTTATGAATAATAAATTTAATATAGATTTAAGTAATGTTGAGAAGGTAATGTGGAGCTTACTTAGACCTGATGCTATTAAGGTATGGGATAATGAAGAAGTGAGAAGAAGGCTTTATCATTACTATAACGTGATGAAAGGTAAACGTCCTGCTAAGTATCTAATTGCAAAAAAGATACAAGCTGTTTTCACAGGTAATGAGAGTTTAAACAAATTATGGAAACTTCATGACGAACTTTCTCTTACGTTTAAGGAAACATATAATAAAATAATTAAAGGCAAGTTAAACCTTAGTGAATTAAAGAATCCTGAAAAAAATTTTTTAGATCTTAAGATAGAAATCGTAAAAAGATTAGTTAGTAAATGTATTTTGTGTGAATGGAGATGTGGAGTTAATAGATTTAAAGGAGAGAAAGGTGCATGTGGACTAGATGCTACAGTTAGGGTTTCTACAGCATTTCTTCACATGGGTGAGGAGTCCCCATTAGTGCCTTCTGGAACAATATTTTTCACGGGTTGCAGTTTTAAGTGCGTCTTCTGTCAGAATTGGGATATTTCAACTGATCCTTTAAATGGTTTCTCTGTGACTCCTAAAGAGCTGGCTTCTATAGCCACTAACCTTTTTCTTAAAGGAGCTAGAAACATAAATTATGTTGGAGGCAATCCCGATCAACAACTCCACGTAATTATAGAATCCCTTAAATATATGGATATCAATGTACCGATTCTTTGGAATAGTAACATGTATATGAGCCTTGAATCATTAAAAATACTGTTAGACGTAGTAGATATCTGGTTACCTGACTTTAAGTATGGTAATGATGAATGTGCCAAGAAATACTCTAAGGTGGTTAACTATTTTAGAGTGGTTTCGAGAAACCATAAACTAGCGTGTAAGGAGGGTGATATGATAATAAGGCACTTGGTTATGCCTAATCACGTTGATTGTTGTACTAAAAGGGTTTTAAGCTGGATAGCTGAAAATTGTCCCAGGGCACTAGTAAACATCATGGATCAGTACCGACCCGAACATCTGGTAGCTAGGAATCCTAAAAACTACTCTGAGATAGCTAGAAGACCTTTACATGAGGAACTTAAAGAGGCATATGAGCATGCCGATTCCTTAGGAATATGTTGGAGACCTGTTAGCTAATGAACACTCCTTACGACTTAGAGATAAGCAAAGTGTTGAACTGGATTAAGACTGAAAAAGCGAATAAAGTCTTAATTCAAGCACCTGATGGTATAAAGCCCTATCTTACTTCCCTCATAACCAGGCTTAAGGCAGAGGGAATTGAGATTTTTATCTCAGGAAGCCATACATGGGGAGGATGTGACATAGCTATAGACGAGGCTAGAGCACTTAACATTAACCATATCATTCACATAGGTCATCATGGTCCTGTTAGAGCCTTAATAAGAGATTACAAAGTACTATTCATACCCGGAAGGTCAAAAGTTGACATAAAACCTGTTGTCAGAAAGGCTGCTCGGATTTTAAGAGAAAAAGGAGCTTTAAAGGTCGCTCTTATGAGCACCATACAACATATTCATAGATTAAATGAAGCTACGGAGATTTTAAGGGAAGAGGGCTTATCGGCAGTTATTGGTAAAAGCCCGGATCCCCTCATGCAAGAAGGTCTCCTCATAGGATGTGACATGAGAGGGTTAAATGTAAATAAGAGGTATGATTCTGTGATAGTTATCTCTGGTGGAATATTTCATGGATTAGGAGCGGCCCTTTGGACTTCTAAAAAGGTAATAGCCGCGGATCCTTACCTTAATAAGGTTACGGACATGGAAAAGTACGTTATTAAAATAATAAGTAGAAGACTTAAAGATATTTCAGATGCCCTAGAAAGTAGAAAAATATTGATAGTTACTTCAACAAAGCCAGGCCAGTCATTAGTCAGTCAGGTTTCAAAAATTAAGAAAGCCTTAACTAAAATTCATAAAGAAGTTTATGTAGCTATTTTCAATGAAATAACAAGAGAAAAACTTGAAAATATGGGTAAATATGATACTTACATAAATGCTGCCTGCCCTAGATTAGCTATTGATAACAGAGAGCTGTTTCCGGGACCGGTTGTTAACATAGGTGAAACACCTTATCTATTAGGGAAAGAGCTAGAAAAATATGATCCTAGAGATATTTTTAAACTTAATATCTTTCTTTAAAAAACCATTAGGGTTTGAGGACTAAGAAAAATTTATTATGTATTCAGAGATTAGTTCTTAGAGGGCCGGTAGCTCAGCCAGGTAGAGCACCCGGCTCATAACCGGGGGGTCCCGGGTTCGAATCCCGGCCGGCCCACCATCTGAGCTCGTAAGACTAATTTCACTTTTTCTGTAACTCTTCTATAAGTCGCTCTATTGTATATACATCCCGGATCAGGACCCATGTAATCTCCCGTATAAGCATAGGCTCTAGCTCTACATCCACCGCAAATATATTTATAACTACATAGTGAACATGAAGGCTTAAGTCTCTCTCTATTCCTTAGATTTAGGAAAACCTTACTAGTATCCCATATCTCCTTAAATTTTTTCTCCCTCACGTTACCTACCACAAGATCAGGCATGAATACACATGGCGTTACATCACCATTAGGCTGTATAGCACAATATATTCTTCCAGCTCCACAACCACCTATATAATTAGCTAGATATGTGAGCCCCTCACTCTCCTCTAAGGCAAAATGTGTAGGAGACACAAATTTTTGTGATTGTTGAAGGCTAATTCTTGCATATTGAGGAGCTGTTGATACGAGAAGGACTTTTCTTTTCTTAGTCTCTTTATATAAATATTTTAGCAATTCTTCTCTCTCCTCAGGAGAAATATCAAGCTCCACTATATCACTTCCTCTGCCTACAGGTATAAAATTAAAAAATACTACTCGATCAACCTCAAGTTTTTCAGCTAACTCTATTATCTTTGGGACCTCAGTGATATTGTATTTAGTAACTGTTGTAGCAATGGCTGTTAAAAATCCATTTTCGACAGAATTTTTTATGCCTTTAATCGCTGCCTCCCATGCACCCTTTACTCCTCTAAACCTATCATGAAGCACGGGATCAGCTGCATCTAAGCTTATTTCAACATACTCAACCCCAGCCTTTTTCATCTTTTTAGCCATCTCGTCAGTTATAACCATGCCGTTAGTAGCAACAGCAACGTACATTCCTCTCCTGTGCGCTTCAAACGCTACTCTAAGAAAATGGGGGTGGATAAGGGGTTCCCCACCTGAGAACGCTATGGATGCCACATCAGCCTCATCAAGTTGTTTAACTAAGTTGATCTTCTCCTCGAGTGAGAGCTCATTTGGAAGGGGTTTATCAGCTCTTTGATAACAATGTCTACATCTAAGATTACACATATTAGTGAAATTCCAAACAACGAGGAACGGCGCATCTAACATTTGTGGTGTGGTAACACCGTATTTAACTATACCCTTAAGAATACTCACTACCGCTCTTCTAACTGAGGGCCTAGCTAGATATTCCTTAAATCCCTCTAACTCCGCCTCAGCTTTTAACGCCTTTGAAGCTAGACTAATTAAACTCCTTATTAATAGGTAATCCATCCAGCATCCTAACCCTGAGGGTCTCTCAAGTCCTGCGAATGCTGACAGGGCATGGTAAAGTCTCGTCCTTCCATCACTAGTTTTCTTAATTAATTTACTCAAAAGAGCTCTGGAAACTTTGCTACCAAAAACTATGCCTATAAATTTATAAATACTAAGTTCTGAGCGCATTTACTAGTTCGCCTCTAAGTCTTCTGTATTCATTAACTATCTTTTCTATATTCCTTTTACTTCTACTATTAAATTTTGAGATATTCCTTTCTAGAAACTTCACAGTAGATGCCAGTTGATGATATACATAATCTTCAAGCAGCCTCTCCACGAGGTCTATAAACGAACCAACAACGGAGTAAAGTCTTTTTCTTCCACTCTTTTTAATAGCAGTCACTAATCCTAGCCTCTCTAGAACTGAGAGGCTACTGCTTACGGAACTTACACTATAACCAGTTAAGCTGGCTATCTCGCTCTGAGTAAGAGGACCTCTTATTAACAAAGCTGCTAAGATAGTGGCTATTGATCTTCCTAGACCTAGTCTTGAAATCACATTTGCTATTCTTGAGATGGCTTCAAAATCCATACTACTGTATCTAGCATAAGAACTCATGGTCTCTAGGAGATCTATACTTCTGAGAATTTAAAAATTTCTGAAAATTCAGAAAGTATTAAAAGTATTTATCCAGCGTTACTTCACTACTCTCCTTTTCCACCTCTTCCCCTAAGTCGAGTTCCCCCTCTATAACTGCCTCTTTAAGTCTCTTAGCTAGGGATGAACCTATAAGAGGGAGAGAGGCAAGCCTTGAAACCTCAGCTTTAGCTATATCTTCTAACCTTTTAAACCCTGCATTGAAAAGAATACGAGCTCTAACTCTTCCTATTCCCTTAATTCGGGCAAGCTCTAATAGTTCCTCCTTGACACCATGCTTAACTCTCTTCCTTAAAGAGAGAAGTGGTAAAAGATGATGAATTAGTCCTTTAAGTTTAGCTAGTTCATATGCAGAGTATAAAAGCCATTCAGCAGTTTGAATCAGAGAGTAAAGATCTCCGGGTCCTATGCCATACTTCTCATATATTTCATCGTCCGTGACTTCATTTATCCAATCCTCAAGAACCATAGCAGTTTTAAGCTCAGCCAGGAAGAACTCTAACTCACTTGGATCATATGAAGGCTCTATAATTAACTCATCTTCGACCTCATAAAGCAGCTGAAGTAGGTTTTTTCTCTCTCCTTTTCTTAGGTATAATTTAGGCATGTCTGGTGTCGATGTGATTAAATGCAAGTAACCTATACTACTGCTTTTACTTTTTTTAACGAGGCCTTTAATTATAGTAACTGCTGATTGAGGAGTAACATAAAGTTCTGCCACTCTTTTTCCAACATCTGTTGCTCTAAATTTTCCATTAAGTTTCTCAACTAGCTCTTCACTAGTTAAGAACTCTAAAGCATCCTTTAATATGGGAGATATAGAGTTAATATCAAACTGTGTAGCAAAAAGTGTATTCTTCATAAGTCCTATAACATCTTCCTCATCTCCCGCGAATCCTGATGCTATAGACGCTAACAGCTGTCCCCGTAACACGGGCTCAGAAGCTAGCTTTGAAACTATCCTTTCAGGAATGGCGTTAACATACTCCTCCATAAGAAGCTCTAACTCATCCGCAGTTTTAGCTATCAGTATAGCCTCACCGTATCTATCATATTGAGGTCTTCCAGCTCTACCAGCCATTTGTTTATACTCCATAACAGATATCATCTCATACCTTCCAATCTCAACGTTAAAACGCCTATAATCAGCAAGTATTACCCTTCTAGCTGGAAGGTTTACACCCGCTGCCAGTGTGGGAGTGGCAACTATAACCTTTATCATATTGTTTTTGAATAATTTTTCCACATATCTTCTCACGCTATATGAAAGACCTGCGTGATGAAATGCTACTCCCATAGATAAGAGGTTCGCAAGTTTCTCGACTATATTGTTCTTCTCTATCTTTAAGAGAGAACGAGAACTCTCTATAAGAGCTCCTTTCTCGTTCTGCTTAAGAGTGCTGTAAACCCTAGGTGCCAATCTCTTAGCATAATTTATAGCTTTAGCCCTTGTAGAGGCAAATATCAAAACTTGCCCCTTATTATTAAGTCCGTTTAAAGTAAGGTCTACTAGAGGATCTCCTATTTTTTTGACCTCTATAACTTCCCCACTATCAAAGTATATACACCCATCATAGTAAACTCCCTCCTTGAGTCTCACCGGTCTCCAGTCACTTACTACCGGCTTAGCTTTAAGCCAGGAAGCTAGGTCCTCTATGTTCCTAATAGTAGCGCTTAAAGCTAGGATCTGCACATCTCGCTTAAGCCTCTTTAATCTAGCTATAAACATCTCTAATACAGGCCCTCTTCTGTCTAAACCTAAGAGATGAACTTCATCAATGATAGCTAATGAAACCTTACTAAACCAAGGAGCTCTATGCCTAATCAAGCTATCTGCTTTCTCGTTGGTAGTCACTATAACTTCATAATCTTCCAACCAAGGATCTGAAGAGTCATAATCGCCTGTCGTTAATGCAACTTTAAATCCTAAGGAACTCGCTAAATCTCTTAATTCATCGTATTTCTCAGCCGCTAATGCTCTTAAAGGAGTTAGATATAGAGCTATCCCCTTACCCTCTAACACATGTTTCAATATCGTTAAAATAGCTACCAGCGTCTTACCGGAAGCAGTAGGAGAGCTTAGTACTATGTTAGCTCCCTCTAACACTCCGGCTCTTATGGCCTGCTCCTGGGTTGGATAGAGAGATCTTATACCCTTAGATTCTAGTACAGCTATAGCTTTATCAGGGATGTCTAGCTGTGAGACTATCATGTAGGGTCTTAAGCGACTGTCCTAAGTATGTATCCCGGTCTCGGCTCCATTAACTCTCCACTCTCCTGAAGCTTATCAAGAACCCTTCTCACAAAACTTTCCTCAAACCCTATCTCAACTGCTCTCTTTATCACATCTTCCCTCCTTATCGGTTCACCCTCATTATCCTCTATCATTCTTCTTATCAAGTCCATTATGATCATAATTTTCTCTCTTTGAGATTTTGACTGACCAGTCATAACCACGTCAATATCTAACCTTCGGGTCTCCACGTCTATGCCCACCTCATGAAGAAACGTATTCATGAGGTCTATAGCAGCCTCAGCATCCTCTACAGTGACAACCTCACTAAGAGCCATCCGTGCATGAGCTTCCGCCAATCTTATTAAGGCCTCTAATTGTCTAGGAGTTATAGCTATAGGAGAACCCTCCCCCTCTCCTTTACTTCTCATTTCAACATAGAAGTCCATGAGCTTCTTTTTCGCTTCCTCTGAGAGCTTAGGCCTCACATACTTCCTAGCATAGGCTATGTATTTCTTAAGTAAATCCCTGGGTATAACGTTCTCCACGTACTCAGGGTATTTTTCACTATGGAAATCAAGTACATGTCTAGCTAGCTCAACGTCCCTCTCCTTATCAGGTCTATCGGTCATTATGAATATTAAATCAAACCTGGAAAGAATCGTCACGGGAAGATCTATATTCTCAGACACTGGCCTGTTTAACATATACCTCCCAAAGGCAGGGTTCGCCGCAGCTAGCACAGAAGCTCTTGCATTTAAAGTAGCTACGATACCAGCCTTAGCTATACTTATTGTCTGCTGTTCCATAGCTTCATGAATACTGACTCTATCCTTCGGATCCATCTTATCAAACTCGTCTATACAAGCTACACCTCCGTCAGCAAGCACGAGAGCTCCTGCCTCAAGGAAGAAGTCTCCAGTGCTTTTCTCTCTAACGACGGCAGCTGTAAGTCCTGCCGCTGTAGATCCCTTACCTGTAGTATATATGCCACGTGGAGCTATAGAGGACACATATCTTAATATCTGTGATTTAGCTGTTCCAGGATCACCTACCAATAGTATATGTATGTCCCCTCTAACCTTTACTCCGTCAGGGTATACTTTAGGTACTCCTCCGAAGAGAAGCGTAGCTATTGCTTTCTTTATCTTTTCATAGCCATAAATGGAAGGAGCTATCGTGTTTATTATCAGCTCCCTGATATCCTTTCTTCTAGATAGCTCTAATATCTTCTCCACATCCTCAGGTGTTATTTCAAGATCTAAATTTTCCTTGGAGACCACCTCGACATAATTTGCCTCTAAATAGGGTTTAAATAGAGGAGCTCCTTCGTTCCTTGTTCTTTCCCTGGATATTGATAGGAATCCTATTATAGTAGCTCTATCACCAGGTCTAACGCTATCTACAAGATCTTCCTTAAGTATAACATCGATAGATCTGGGCAATTGCCCTGAGGGTAGTTCCTCAGGTTTTTCTTGAAGTACAAACCTTTGCCAATCAAGGAACCTTGACTTCTCGGGTACAAAGTCAAACTCACTTCTCTTTTTCCCCTGTTTTTCACACACCGGACATATGGAGGGTTTTGCAAATCCTTGATCCTGTTGAACTACCTTGACTTCAGTGCCACAAGTTCTACATCTAAAAACCCCCTCTATTAACTGCTGTTTCACAGGAGATATCTTAGTAACTATACCCTCAACAGCGATTAACCTACCTATATGTAAAGCCCTAATACCTCTTATAGAGACATGACATGTATCTGGTAAACCTCTAATTCTTGCATGAAAATACTCTACTTTCTCATAAAATTCAGGATTTTCAACTCTCATAACCTCTTTGATAGCTTGAGAAGCTGCCTCCAACATTTCCTTAGGATTATCTATCAATTTGTTAGCTAGTTCCTCATCATATGCCAAAAGATCTTGCCAATCTATTACTAAGGATATTTTTGAGTCAAGGACCATGCTCGAAATTAACTTTCTGTATTTAAAACCTTCCTCTGATTCGAAAGCTTTGAAAAATTCTACAAACTTATTTACAACATTATAGGGTTTAACTTGTATAGTTTCACTTTCAGTGCTCAATTACTTCACCTCTTTCAATAAAAATACTCATAGATTCTTGCCATGATTTTATTAAATCACAAAGTTTAACATAAAACATCCTTTCCTCCCTCGTCATTCTCTCCATTAGGTCTCTAGAAGGCTCAGGGCTAGCAAACGCTAATCTGGATATCTTATAACCTCTTCTCTTAACAATATCCATTAAGAGAACTTTTATCTGCTTTATTTTAGATAAAAGTTCATAATTTTCAACGTCCTCCTTTAACCTATTTTCAAGTAAAGAAAGCACAAGCCTTGACTTTAAGTAAAAGTCCTTCTCTAACCTTTGAAGCTCCTCACTTCTTTCTTCTCTCCACCTTATTTTATTAAGAGTATTGAAATCGTAAAGCCTACCCTCATCCAGCTTTATTATTCCCTCCTTTATCAAGGGCATTAAAAGCCTTAAAGGAAGAGCTACTTTAGAACCCTTTTTAAGGTCTAACCTGAGCCCACTGATTTCTATACTCTTATTCTTTAAAACCTCTACAGGTATTTCTAATTCAGCAAAAAGCGCTGTGCCTAAAAGCTCGTAACTCATCAATATAATAACACGTACTTAAATTTCCATTTGATTTGTAGAGTACACTGAAAGTGTTTTCATTCAATCATTATCTAGTGGCTATCTTCCTAGCTTCTCTCTCGGTTTCTCTTAACATCAGCATATCTCCAAGTCGTACAGGTCCCTTTACGTTTCTAGTGAGTATTCTGCCTTTATCAGGCCCCTCAAGTATTCTAACCCTAACCTGTATGACTTCTCCTGTAACTCCTGTTCTACCAACTATTTGTATAACCTCAGCAGGTGTTGCATCGCTCCATCTATCAGCCATTCAAACACCTTATAACCTAAATGATTAGCTTTTTATTATCTTTATTATCATTAAATTATTTATATTTTTAGTTTAATACGGTTTAGTATACTCTTCTTCGTTACTTTCTATCCATAATTCTAGTGAGTAAACTTCTATCTGAGCAGGTCTGGAAAAACCTACTAAAAGACCGATGATAGCACTTATGAAAACTATACCTAGTACTATTATGCTACTTATTCCCTTTAAAGATCTTAATTTCAGGAACATTAAACTTACAGGTATGCTGAAAAAGCCACCTATCATACCTCCTATTAAGGCACCCCCTAGCGCTTCTATGAGAGAGCTAAGGTAGTTCTTACTTAGCTCTACCTCTATCTTATATACACCAGGTTCTGGACATATAAACTCTATATCTTTACTTGGTAAAGAATATGTATTATCAGGTATTAAAGGAAATCTATATAACTCCTCCTTATCTTTCTTTATTTTAAATATAAGAATACCACATTTACTATCATTACATCTCGTTCTAATTACCGATATTTTTCCCTTTATCACATCTCCCTCGCTTACCTTTATTTCCTTCGAATAACCTTTGGTCAACTCAGTTTTTATTATGAATTTTTTCATAGATCTCTAAGCAGAAAGTACATTCAAGAATATAAAGCTCATTGATGCTGGAGGTTTTTTACTTTATTATGTTTAAAAGCTTTTCATAGAATTCATTAAATGTTCGAGGACATCCCCTTAACCACCTGCCATTATCTATTACCGTAAAAGGTATAACTAATTTATTAACACGTTGTAATATTATATTTACTCCTTCTGAGAAATGTACAGCTTCAACCTCTAAATTTCCTATCTCCATCATGAAGATGAAAAGTCTCTTGCATGCAGGGCAATCAGGATCGTAATATACTATGGCTTTCACTCTTCTAGGAAGATTTACAAAATACTTACATTCAGTTAAAGCTGCTTTTATAAATACTTCCCCAGGAACCTCCCCTTTAAACACTATATTACAGATCCTCATAATAGAGGCTTCTTCACCTTATGTAGCTAAAGTTTATAAATAATTCTTACCCAAAAGAGATAGGCTAGTTTTGTGGAAATATGTGGAAGTTGCTTTTTTACAATAGGGACTCTTGGAGAAAAGTAAAGGAATGTAAACTTTGTGGTTCACGATCGGTAACCATCTCAGAGGTCATAGGTGTGTGTGTTAACTGTCTAAGAGAGAGACCAAAGGAAGCTACTGATATCGCTATGAAAGCTCATGTTTTAAGCAGGAAAAAACTTAGTTTGCCTGCTACGCCACCCAAAAACCCTAACGGGATAAGATGTGGAATTTGCGATATTGACTGCATAATAGGTCCAGAGGAAAGAGGTTACTGCGGACTTGTAGTTAATAAAGATAACAAGCTTATAAGGTTAAGTACGGCTAAAGCGGGTTTTCTTGAATGGTATTATGACCCATTACCTACTAACTGTGTAGCTGCATGGTTCTGTCCTGCAACCGGTAAGGGCTATCCTAAGTACTCAATAAAAAGGGAAGGAGAGTATGGATATAACAACCTCGCCGTTGCTTATGGAGCATGTAACCTTGATTGTCTTTTCTGCCAGAATTGGGGAGTAAAGAGCTTGGTTAACGATATGAGATATATGTTAAGTCCCGAAGACCTTGCATCTAAAGTTAATAAAAAGGTAGCTTGTATATGTTTCTTTGGTGGAGATCCCTCACCTCAAATAGCTCATGCGTTAAAAACAGCTAAAATTGCCCTGAAAAGAGCCTCAAAGGAGAATAGAATACTAAGGATATGTTGGGAAACTAATGGAAGAATGAGTAAACCCGTTCTGAGTAAAGTAGTTGAACTATCCCTGAAAACTGGTGGTATAGTTAAAGTTGATGTAAAGGCATGGACCCCCTCTGTATATAAGGCATTAACAGGGGTAGATATTGGTCACCTTTTCGATAACATAAGCTTCATCGCAGAAAAACTCAATGAAAGACCTGAAGTCCCTCTTCTCGCTATCAGCACCTTACTGGTTCCAGGGTATGTAGATGAGTACGAGGTCCGTATGATAGCACGTTATATATCTTCCTTAAGTAAGGATATACCCTACACGCTTCTTGCATTTCATCCAGATTATCTTCTCTACGATCTACCTCCTACAAGCATTAGACATGCAAAAGAAGCTTTTAAAGCTGTAAAAGATGAAGGATTAAGGAAGGTTAACATAGGGAATCAATGGTTATTAGGTGATTACTATTAGAGAAGACTCAGAAAGCATTAAGAACTGGCTTAAAAGCCTAGGTTTTACTGAGAGGGAATCTCAAATAATATATTTCCTTATGAAAAATGGCTCTTCTAGCGTATCTGAAATAGTAAAAGGAACTGGTATAGCTAGGCCTCATGTCTATACGACATTGAAAACTCTCTCCTTAAGAGGATTAGTAAGTAAATCTCAGGACAGGCCTGCGAAATATGCTCTCTCAGGCATAGTAGGTTATCTTAAGGAGAGGGTTTCGCGCCAGTTAGAAGTTAATAAAAGAATGTTAAAAGTTATTGAAACATTTTTACCTAAAGAACAAGGAGTGACTAGGATTCATGAGGAAAGGAAAAGTTTCCTGGAAAGTTTAATGTATAGCTTAGAAAATTCTCAGATAAAATTCTGGACGGTAATACCTTATACTTATGTTATTGAAGAACTAAGCGTAAAAAGGATCTTAAGTATAAGAAGTAAAGGTATTGAGGTAAGGGTGGCTACAAGTGAGGTGGATTTACTTAAAAAGTTTCTTGAAGCTCCAAGTTTTGTAAGATTAATAGAGCCTCCTCCTCCATTCTTTCTCGCAATAGTGGATAACAGAGTTTTTCTTTCACCCATAATAAGAGATAAACTTACCTATGGTATTGAGAGTGACGAAGAGAACGTCGTTAAAAACTTTGAAAGATATTTTAACCACATATGGTCTGATGATTATATAGTAACTCTCAATAAACTAAGGATGACAACTCCTAAGGAATATTAATTTAATATTGTAAAAATTAGTTAAAAATAAAAGAATATTAGCTTACTTCTGCTAGCTTTAATAGCCTTTCCCACTGTGCTTCCACATCTTTCTTGACTTTCTCGAGAAGCCATTTATTTTCAGGTCTCAATAGGTGTCTAAATCTTCCTTGTAGCTTAAAGTACTCCTCTAATGGTTTAGGTCTTTTAACCATGACGTTAATCTTGTAAACACCATGGTCATACTCATAGAGTGGCCATATTCTGGTCTGGACAGCAAGTCTAGCTATCTCTATGCTTTTATCTATATCATAACGCCATCCTGTCGGACATGGAGTATAGTAATGTAACACTGTAGGACCTTTAACTAGCGCCGCTTTCGCTATCTTATTATACATGTCAACAGGATAAGCGGGATTTATTGTTGCGGCGTATTCTACTCCATGAGCTATAGCTATTCCTATTAAGTCCTTCTTTCTTTCAAGCTTTCCCGGTATTACCTTGCCTGCTGGGCTTGTTGTCGTAGAAGCGCCTGCAGGTGTAGCACTAGATCTTTGAATTCCTGTATTCATGTAAGCCTCGTTATCATAGCATATGTATATCATGTCATGTCCTCTTTCTAATGCTCCGCTAAGAGCCTGTAAACCTATGTCAAATGTACCTCCATCACCTCCAAATGCTATTACTTTAGCGTTCTTCCCCCCTCTTTTCTTCTCAAGTATCTTCAGAGCGGCTTCTATACCACTAGCCGTAGATGCTGCGTTCTCAAACGCATTATGCACCCAAGGTACCTTCCAGCTTGTATAGGGAAATATAGTAGTAGCAACCTCAAGACATCCAGTTGCCGTCACAACTACCTTTGGTCCAGGTATAGCCTTTAAAACCATTCTAACAAGTATAGGTATACCACAACCGGCACAAAGCCTATGTCCAGGTGCAAAAAGCTCCTCTTTAGGTATGTCTTTTATCGTTTTAATAAGTTTGGGTTCGGACATGATTTCTCACCTACTCTCTTACTCCTACCCATATTTGTGTTTCCTTAACTTCACCTTCACGAGCTACTTCTTCGGCTCTCCTGGCAATGAGTTCCACATGTTCAGGTGTTAGATCCCTACCTCCTAAGCCATATATCACATTAAACAATAGCGGTCTCTCCCTTAAATTATAGAGAGCTGTCGAAACATCCATGTAGAGCTGGGCTCCAGGACTACCGAAGCTATAAGATCTATCCATAATAGCTAGGACTTTAACCCCCTTAACTACCTTCTTAATATCTTCTATAGGGAACGGACGGTATAAGGTTAAACTTACTACACCAACTTTCATCCCCTTCTCTCTAAGTCTATCAACCGTATATCTTACAGTTCCAGCAGATGACCCTAATATCATTATTCCGATGTCAGCATCTTCAAGTGCATAGGTCTTAACCGGTGAGTATTTTCGTCCGGTAAACTCGGAATATTCGTTAAGAATCTTAACTATCTTAGGATAGCTTGCTTTAAAATGCTCTGCTTGCTGTCTTCTATGTTCTATATAGTAATCTTGTAAATCTAAGGGGCCATACGTCATAGGATTATCAGGATCTATAGGATTAACTGGATCCTTTGGGGGTAAGAACTCCTTTACTTCTTCATCCTTGAGTACATTGAGCGCCTCTAGAGAGTGAGTAAGTATGAAACCATCTAAATTAACTATTGAAGGAAATAGAACATCCTTATCCTCTGATATTCTAAAAGCTTGAAGTACTAGGTCATATGCTTCTTGAACATTTTCAGCGAAGAACTGTATCCAACCTGCATCTCTAGCAGCGTAGGCATCGTCATGAGAGCAATGTATGTTAATATTAGGTGAGAAGGCTCTATTTCCAAGAGCCATAACTATGGTTGTTCTTAACCCGGCGGCTATCCAAAGTATTTCATACATAAGTGCCAATCCCTGACTTGCAGTAGCTGTGAACACTCTAGCGCCTGCTAATGAAGCTCCTACACATGTTGAAAGGGCACTATGTTCGCTCTCCACTGGTATGAATGCTGCGTTAAGTTCACCATTATTCACGTACTCAGCTAACCTCTCAACCATGATAGTTTGAGGTGTTATTGGATATGCAGCAACTACGTCGACATCAGCTTGTTTAACAGCATAGGCAACGGCGCTGTTTCCGTTCATTCCAACTCTTATGCCTCTACCTAATACCTCAGCTTTCATTCCTCCATCACCATTTCTATAGCCTTAACAGGACATACGTTAGCGCATATTCCACATCCTTTACAATAATCATAGTCTATCTCCACATAATCGTCCTCTAACCTATCTATTGCAGGTTCAGGACAACTTACCCAGCAAAGCAAGCATCTTATGCACTTATCTTTGTATAATATCGGTTTTAAGGCCCTCCAGCTTCCAGTTTTGTACTCAGCTGAGCTTCCAGGAGTAGGTAATATATTAGCTATAGGTAGTTCCTTCCAGCTTCTCCACTTAGCCAAATAGTTTCACCTCCTTATAGGCTATTTCCACCACCTGTATATTTTTCTCTATTATTCCCTCGCCTCTACCGGAAAACCTCTCTTTAATCGCTTCTTTAACGCTGTCCAACTTAACTATGTTACTAGCCTTGACGAAGGCCCCTAACATAGGTGTATTATAGAAAGGTCTTCCGAAGACGTTCATAGCGATTTTATATGCATCCACATACCATATTTTTACGTCAAACTCCTTAGCTCTCTTAACAAGATCCTCTGAAGGGTTCTTAGCATTCACAACTAGTAGTCCTCCCCTCTTTAACCCATAAAGGACACTTTCAACATCAGACTGAAGAGTAGGATCTATTACTACTACTGCATCTGGCTCATATATGCCAAAGTGCTGATCTATAGGTTTTTCAGCTATCCTTGTGTAGGCTCTTACCGGTGCTCCTCTCCTTTCGGGACCGAACTCAGGCGCATGGTAAACATATTTGCCCTCCTTTACAGCGGCTAAAGCTAGAAGCTCGCTAGAAGTCACAACACCCTGTCCGCCTCGTCCATGCCATCGAACTTCTATCAAGTGGAACACCTCGTTCACTCACTTAAATCATAAGGCATAAAAAACTATTTCCTAATGTAGTTAGGGGAAGTTTTAATCGGACATGTAACTTAGGATTTATTTAGTGAGCTGAGATGACTACCACTCTAGCTCGTATAATTTCCAGACATGAAAAGTATATTGTAATTCTCTGGACATTAATGCTAGTACTAAGCCTTCCGTTGGCTAATAATTTAGAGAAAGTGCTGATTTATACTGAATCTAAGCTTTTACCTGGTAACGTCGAAAGTATAAGAGTTTCCAGGATCTTAGCTGAAGAGTTTCCCGAAGTGTGTAAAACAGGCATAGTTGTTGTTATTAAACATGATATTAAAGATCAAACTCTTAAGAGCTTTGTTTCAGAATTTAAGGAAAAGGCGCTGTATGAGCTTTCTGAGGTAAAAGAAGTATTTTCAATATATGATGTTTATGATAAAATACTTAGTTTTTACTGGGACTTTATGAATAAGACCAGAGATCAAATATATAGAACAGCTCCTAACATGACATTATCATTGCATAAAATGCTATACTTAATTTATAATAATTTAATTAGATTAAATAAAATATTTTTTATATATAAAACCATTAGTTTAGCATTAGAAAATACAATTATTTGCTTTACTAATATTAATCCAATAATGACGTTTATTATTGTACTAAAGGAAGTTAATAGCTTTCAAAATCTTGCACTAAAAAAGAAGCTTATAATAGAATTATTTACGAGATTGGTAGGAAAGGACCTACCAAAGAAAGTCCTAGAAAAAGTATATGATATTTCTTTTAAGAATAAGGAAGAACTGACCTTTATTACTTTTAACCTAGCTAAAGAGATATTAAATAGGGAAGGATACCATGTAGAGGAAAGCACTCTTAAAGAGATATTTAATATTGGTCCATATCCCTCAAAGGATATTATTGAAGCTACTGCAAAGAAACTAGCTGAAGAGATGATGAATAATATTCTTAAAAGATACCCTCCTCCGAAATTTCCTGAGGAGATACCTCATAAATACAAGAGTCTACTGGTGAACCAATACTATAACGTTTCTCTGATATACTTATTCTTTAGAGAAGAATACGATACTAAGGAAGCTAAAAATGACGTAAGAAGAGCTAGAAGCTTGTTAAACGATCTAGCATCCAGCTATAATTTAAGCTTGGAACATCACGTGACTGGCATTCTTGCGTTTCAGGTAGATATTGAGGATATAACCTCCAAAGACGTAAAAAGAATAGATCAAGTTACGGTAGCTCTAGTAGTGGTTCTACTTGTTTTGTTGCTGTCATCCCTCTTTGCTCCCATAGTTCCACTGATATCAGTTATTTATGCTATAATTGTTTCATTTGCTATTTTATATTTAATAGGTTCATATTTAATAGATATACATTACTTTACAAGAAACCTAGTGACTCCTTTACTGATGGGTGTAGGCGTAGATTATTCGATGTATATCTTATACAGATTTAAGGAGGAATTAAGCAAAGGAAAGGATGTAAAAGACGCAATTAGTGATACAGTGAGGTTTGCCGGTGAAGGTGTGCTTAATGCAGCGCTTACTGTAATGGTTGGTTTTGGAGCACTATCAGCTTCTACGTTTGCTTTATTACGAAATTTAGGGATAACTATTGTGATTCCGGTGTTTTTAGCGTTATTAACTGCCTTAACATTTACACCAAGTATACTATCGCTAATAGGACCTAGAGTATTTTGGCCTTCAAGGAAACAGAAAACTGAGGTTAGAACAAGTTACTTAAGACTTACAGCAGAGTATGCCGTTAAAAAACCGAAGCTAGTCATAGTTATTTTCATTCTAATAACCGTTGTCTCATTAATACCTCTAATGAACCTTAGGAGAACATATGACTACCTAGAATTAATGCCTGAGGTGGACTCTATTAAAGGATTTAAAGTTTTAAGTAAGGAACTTGGAAGTGAGTTAATTTCAAGGATATATATAGTGGTTGATTTTAAGAATAATATACTAGTCTCTGAGGGTAAGCTTCATGAGAAAGCTTACAATACATTGAAGGAAGTTCTCAACAAAATACGTAACATTGTAGATAGTAGAAACATCACTGTTTTAAGCGCGATTTCCCCTGAAGGGAACCTCTTACCTTATAATGAGGTTACTAACTATAATGTAACACAATTTGTGGGTAAGAGCGGAAAACTTTCCTTGATAACCGTAGGTATTCCTCATAGTCCATTTAGTTATGAAGCAATAAGCATTGTAAGGAAATTAAGGGAGAATCTAAAGAGCATAAGTGACGTTACAATTTTAGTGGGTGGAGAATCCGCATCTACAGCCGATCTAAGCAGCTTGGTTGACAGAGAGTTTATATACCAGATAATACCCGTAGCGTTGATTGGTATATTTGTAGTTCTTTACATATTAACCCGATCTATACCTGTCTCCTTAGCTTTAATAGCTGCCATAGGCACCAGTGTCTCATGGTCACTAGCCTTACTCACAGTGGTATTTCAATCTATAATTGGAAAAGATGTTTACTGGTTAATACCTATAATGTTGGTCACAGTACTTATAGGGCTAGGTATGGACTATGGCATATTTTTACTTGCAAGGGTAAAGGAGGAGATTATGAAAGAGGGCGATAAGCTAAGAGGTATAGTTAAAGGTGTGGAAACCACAGGTCTTGTTATAACAGCTTGCGGAATAATAATGGCGGCTGCTTTAGGGTCACTCGTACTATCCAAGATGGTAACTTTACAGGAAATAGGTTTCTCCCTTGCATCAGCGATACTAATGGATACTTTCCTTGTTAGAACTCTCTTTCTACCAAGCATATTGTCATTAACAGGGCTACCTACGAGGAAAGCGGGAAAAGGAAGGAATTAGGTTTTTATACCCCCTACTCTCTTATGTGAATGGGCCCGCCGGCCATAGGCTCCGGGAAACGCCCGCTCTCGTCAGATCGCGGAAGCTAAGCCGGAGACCGCCGCGGGGAGTACTAGGGTCTGCGGCCCTGGGAAACCCCGGTGCTGGCGGGCCCTTATTTAGAACGTTACTTTTCCTCCTATCGTAGTGGTGTAAGAATCTCCGCCTAGATGAAGAATCGGTTTAAATCTATCTAAGTCATAGGTAATATCTTCACTTATTACTCCCTCTCTAGCATATGCATCGATAACCTCTGCTATAAAGAGGATGTGATCTCCAGCTTTCACCTCGTTAATTACCTTACATTCCATCCAGGCTGACGCATCAACCAGTATAGGTGCCTTAACCGTTCTACCTTCCTTGACCTTTACTTTAGAGAGCTTATTTTCCTCCCTACCTGAGACAGAACCAAAGTACCTTACGTCTTTCAACATCTCTACTGAAGGTATGTTAACCACGAATTCTTTGGTACTTCTTATGTACTCATAGGTCAATCTTTCGGGCGAGATCGCAACTGCGATTAATGGTGGTGAGGAGGATACGGGGGTTATCCATGCCGCGGTCATCGAGTTACCTCTTCCATATTCATGTCTTGACGTTATAACCACTGTGAGCTTTGGATGGAGAAGCCTGTAAGCTTTGTTAAGGGGAATATCCACGTTCATCCATCTCACAGCTTTAAAACCGTGTATATAAAGGTTTTATTTTAACATCATACCAGAGGTCGCCGAAATGAAGGATAGTGAAGAGGTACCTTCTGGATATGAAATAGTGGAACTTCCAGGTCTCGGCAAAGTGTACAAATGCACTAGATGCGGCGCGATCTTAGTGAGCAGGGAAGACGTAAGAAATCATGGAAAATATCATGCATCTAAGTGAGGGGTCCGCGGCCTCCCCTAGAGTGGCCTCCCGTTCACGGACCGGCTCCAGCCCCCTGAGCTCACCTCAGTACCCCCGTGAACACGTTCCGCAGGCCTTAGGGCTGCTCCCTTCCGGGCCTAACCCGCTTCAGCCTGACCGGTGCTTCAGCCCCCCCTCCGAAAGGCCTAGCACCACGGAACGTCCCACGGGACTGAGGGTCAACGCCAGGGAAACTGGACCGTATCCGTGAAGAGGAGAGGCGCCCCTAGGGTTAACGCCCCCCGCCATAAACCCCGTTTGCGGTACGGGAGCAAGACTCCCGTAAGGGTAGGGGTAGCACCCCAGGGCTTAGCCCGCGGACCCCAATATATTCTTAATCTGAATCTTTTTATATCTTAGTATACTCCTTAAAACTGAGTGAGTAAAATTGAGTAAATTTAAGTAAAATAGAGGAGGTAATGTGGGAGACTTAGAGGATTCCGTGAATGCAAAGATTATTAGAATCAGTTGTGAAAAGAGAAACTCTCTTTGAAAAAGACATCTGGGACATTACCTCTTTTCCAGCTTCATGGACGATAGTTTTACTCATGGCTCTGTAGTTTTATGGCTGTCTTTATGCACGCTAACGGGTCTACCTCAAACCTGTAGCCCCTAGCCCTGAAGAACTCCTCTACAGCGGGCATGAGCTCCTCGACGCTCAGGAACAGCCTATTAGCCAGGTGCTCTGAGAGCTTCGAGAACAACACCCCCACGGGGTTGAGCTCCGGGCTGTACTTAGGCATGTAGACCATGTGTATGCCCTTCCTCCTCGCCTGCCTCAGCACGTACCTAGCCCTATGAGCTGAGTGGTTGTCGAGCAGTAGGTAGATCCTTCCCCTGCCTTACCTCCCTCTCGAGGAGGACGCGCCTGCGCCTAGGCATGAGTAACTGACCGCGAGGGCCTAACTAAAACTATCGTCCACGAAGCTAGAAAAGAGGTAATGATCTGGGGAGGAGTTCCAGGGCATGGGACACCATTAGGGAGATCTCCATTAACCATCCTTAAACTAGCATACGATTTCCTCGTAATATCGATTTAAGCTACCTTTCCGTGTAGGAACTTGATACTCAGGTAGTTTAACTTGAGATAGGGAGGAGAGGCTATACAGAATCATCTTATCGTAAGTTAAGGCATTTGAATCTTAAAGTATGTGGCGGGCCCGCCGGGACTTGAACCCGGGATCTCCGGCTCCGGAGGCCGACGCCTTTCCAGACTAGGCCACGGGCCCTAATACCCCTCTTAACTTTTATTTTTTAACTAAATTTATACCAAAAGTTATTATAGTGATACCTAATGCTATCAGCCCTGTTGCTACGAGATATGTTATATATTCCTTAGGTATAAAACCTAGTAATCTAAGTCCTCCTAGTATAAACAAAATGCCTACTATTACTATAGCCACTCCTCCTAAATTCTTTGGAACGTTTACTTCTAGTTTTTTTAACTTTACTAATGAGCCTAGTAAGAATCCCACACCCATTCCTATTAAAGTAGCAGCACCAGTAGCATTAAAGAGCAAACCAATCCCGATTCCTATAAACATGCATGCTATAAAGATCTCCCATGACCATTCCTTTTCCTCTTTTCTATACTCGCCCATAGGCTCCTCCCTAGTTACTTCAAAAAATGAGATATAAGCCAATTTAAGAATGGCGCCGGGGCCGGGATTCGAACCCGGGAGCCCCCGAAGGGGCATGGGCTCTCCAGGCCCACCCCTTAGTCCACTCGGGCACCCCGGCTCTGATGTTACTTTAAGAAGATCACTTAAATTACTTTATCTCTATCTCTACCCTAACCGATTGCGGCACTCTTATCCTCATGAGCTGCCTCATCGCTCTTTCGTCAGCATCCATGTCTATTATCCTCTTATGTATCCTCATTTCCCAGTGATCGAAGGTGTGTGTTCCTTGACCTGAAGGGGCTTTCCTCACGGTGACCATGAGCCTCTTAGTAGGTAGTGGTATTGGACCGTGCATCTTAACGCCTGTTCTTTTGGCTATTGATTTGATTTCATCACAAACAGTGTTGAGATCCTGAATCGAAGTACTTACAAGTTTTATTCTGACTATTCTTGGCATTAAAAAACACCAAAAAGAGGTTAAAAAATACGCTAAAAGTTACGTTTTCACCTCCTTTACCTCTATAACCGTGCCCGCGGCTATTGTCCTTCCTGAATCTCTTATAGCGAATCTACCTAGTGGAGGAAGATCCTGATATCTTTCGATGACCACAGGCTTCATTGGTTTAAATCTTACTATCGCTGCATCACCTTGCTTAATAAACGATGGTTTTTCCTCGGCGACAGAGCCTGTTCTCGGGTCTATCTTCTGTACTAGCTCCATGAACGTGACAGGCGTAGTTGCTGTATGTACATGAAGCACCGGTGTATAACCAGCTGCTATGGCGGTGGGATGGTATAGGACGAATATCCTTCCTACGAACTCCTCAGCTACCTTAGGCGGGTTATCGGTGTGACCTGCGACATCACCTCTTCTGAGCTGGGTACGCTCTACACCTTTAACGTTAAAACCTATGTTATCGCCTGGTATAGCCTGCTCTATTCTAGTATGATGCGTCTCTATGGACTTTACCTCTCCGACAACCTTAGGAGGCATGAATATCACTCTATCACCGACCTTAAGCACGCCTGTTTCAACTCTTCCCACAGGAACTGTGCCGACCCCTCTTATGGAGTAGACGTCCTGTATAGGTATTCTCAAAGGTTTATCGGTGGGTCTGGGAGGCTCGTTAAACATATCAAATGCCTCATATAACGTGGGACCCTTATACCACGGTGTCCTATCGCTTAATGAAACTACGTTATCACCGTTCCATGCAGAAGTAGGCACGAAGGGTAATTCCGAGACCTTATAACCTACCATTCTTAGGAGCTTAGAGATACCATCCTTGACCTCTTCATACCTTTCCTGCTTATAATCCACAGTATCCATCTTGTTTATAGCTACTATAAGCTGGTCGATTCCCATGGTCTTAGCTAGGAAAACATGCTCCCTTGTTTGTCCTGCGGGGCTGATACCTGCCTCGTACTCACCTTCCTTAGCTGAGACAACTAACAATGCACAGTCAGCTTGGCTAGCTCCGGTTATCATGTTCTTAACGAAGTCTCTATGTCCCGGAGCATCTATTAACGTAAAGAAGTACTTTTTAGTCTCAAACTTGTAAAAACCTAAATCTATCGTAAGCCCTCTTTCCCTCTCTTCTTTAAGTTTGTCGAGAACCCAAGCATACTTCCATGTCTCTCTTCCAAGCTTCTTAGCCTGTTCTTCATACTCTCTAATTATTCTCTCATCTATAGCCTTTATCTCGTACAGGAATCTACCCATCAGTGTAGATTTTCCATGATCCACATGCCCTATTACTACTAGATTAAGGTGGGGTTTTTTCTGCGAAGACATATCTCACACCTAACATATCGTTAAGCGTCTGCTATATCAATCAATCGTATTTATAAATCTATCACAAAAACCTAGTCTTTATTTTATAACTTATTTTAAAATAAGTTATAAAATATAACTAAATATTTTTAAATTATTGAAGTTTCCTTCTAATCCATACTATCATAGGACCTTTTTCTCTATTAGCCCACAGGAAATACGGTATAGCCGTGAACTTGATGTCCTTTGTTGGTATACTTATTTCATTGTGCCGAGCACAGAGTTTATCTTTCTAATGGCTTAAATCCATGTATAGCACTTCTCCTTTGATGACCACTATGCCATCGAAAAGATCATTACGCTTCTTGATCGATAACCTGTTTTCCGTTATCACCTCAGTTCCACACTCTATGAATCTCGAGGAAAGAGCTATTTTATCTCGTCTATTTCTTAGTAAATTTTTAGATAGTGAAAAGGCAAGGTTTATTAATTTATATATTTATATATTCCAAATATGGCAGAGGAATATAAGGTTCTCCATAAACCTGTTATGAGAAAGTTTTTAATAAGGCTTAAGCCAGGTAAATTTGCTTTTCTAAGTTACAGTATAAAGAATGCAAAGCTGTACATAGAGAGCGTTTATACGCATCCTGACTTTAGAGGGAGGAGGATTGCGAGGAGGCTTGTGTTAGCGGCTTTAGACTTCGCTAAGGAAAAGTCTCTTAGGGTAGTTCCTGTTTGTTCATATGCTGTAAGTTTTTTCAAGAAAACAAGGAACTTATAGAGCTGTTAGATCCTGAAGAGGGACTTAAGGCTGTAAGCTAATTTGTTGATTAGAGTTTTACAGTCCATTATTAAGATACCTAGTATCGAGGATATTGAAAGAATGTAATCGAGAAAGGGATATATCATCCTTTCTAAGTTTCTCTCTTTAAAAGAGTATATTAAATGATAAACCATCAAAAAAACAAAGTGAAGCGCGCTGAGGCTTAATGCAGTTATTTTATTGCCATAGAACATTAGGTAGGCAGAGAGGAGATAAACAGAAATTATTCCATAGGTCACTGCTGAAGATACTAGACTAAGCAAGGTTAATGGATGCTTAAACCTATACATTGAAAGCCCCTTTCCATATTCGTAAAACCGTTTGATAATGTTCCACAATCCAGTTCTCTCTATATGATAAACTACGGGTAAGGGGCTTAGAAGTATTTTATACCCATTTTTAACTAATTTAGTGACTAAGTCTATATCATCGCTTCCATATCTATAGTACTCTTCATCAAAACCTCCTATCTTTAAGAGTACGTCACGTTTTATAGCGAAGTTCGAGGTAACGGCTATATTAATGCCCATTGACTTACTGAGTATTTTTCTCTCTTTGAACTGCGTGGGCCTGAAGAATGACTTACCTATATACCGTGCAATAAAACTTTCTTTATTATAGGTTTTTACTACACCTGCAACAGCATCTACGTTAAAATTACTGAATTCTGTCATTAAAGAGTTTATCCACTCATTATCGGGTATACAATCACTATCAGTAAACGCTAGTATGTCGCCGCTAGCTACTCTTGCTCCTCTATTTCTAGCATAGTTGGCTCCCTTTGCCTCCTTGTCTCTTAAAAACCTCACTTTATTTCTATGTTCTAGGAGTATAAAGTCATTATCAACATCATTATATACTACTATTATCTCATGTGGCTTCAAAATTTGTTTGTTTAAAGAATCAAATAGAAGCTTAAGTTTCTTATCTACGTTTTTTGCAGGTACTATGACTGATACCCTCATTACCTAAAGCTGAAAAGATATCTTAAATAAATAGTTTGACGGTTCTTTCACTTTTGTGTACTCATGGCGTCTTGGTGAGTTGGATAAATGCCAGTATCGTTATTAGCGATATCAGATATACATGGGAAAGAAGGAGCTGTGAATGCGTTCTGTAAATGGGTTAAGGAGAAGAAACATGCCTTTGACGCTTTAATAGTAGCTGGGGACATGGGGAATCCTCAGAAGATAGGAAGCATGTGTAAGATACTCCGGATGCTTAAAGTCTTAAATAAACCTATCTACTACGTAAAAGGTAATTGGGATGTAAGAGAGGACTCTTGTACTGAGGGCATAGATTTAGAGGAAAAGCCAGTGGATCTAGGCTCCGTGGTTATAATAGGTCATGGAAGGCGTATGTCTCCTTTTAAAAAGATACCCAGTAACAAACCCATATTGTTAGTTACGCATTATCCACCTTTCAGTATAATGGATAGAAGCCTAAAACCCGATGCCCCTCATGGTTTTAATAGATCCGGTCTACCTGAGGTAAATTACCTAGTTGACACCTATAAGCCTAAAGTACACGTATTCGGGCATAGTCACTCGCTAGGAGGCATAGATCTAGAATTAAACGGTGTAAGATATGTTAACGTAGCCAGATTGGATAGGGTAACTAGAGAGGGTGAGTTCATAGGTAATTACGCTCTCATAACGTTCAGCGATAATAATGCTGTTAAGATAGACTGGTTTTTTCTAAATAGCATCAAAAAACATTGCAGCATCTGTGGTCGTAGTTTATATCTACCAAAGAAGTGGAGCATCTGCAGAAAATGTGCTAATAGGAACGAGCTAGAATTTAAGAAAATTAGTAAACGTTTTTCATTATTTAAGCTTCAAGTAGTTAGCTACTCAAACACCGATACTAAAATGATATTAAGTGATAAGATAAAGATACCTATATCTACGATAAAAAATAAAGAGTGCTTAGAAGACTTCTTAGACTTGGTGATAAGGAGAATCACTATCAAAAAATTGAGATCTAATAATGATAAGGTTTTACTTTTACCTAAAGACAAAGTAATAGATTTCTATAGAGTGGAGCACGAGGATGGCGTAATAGTACCTTTTAGCGAGTACTTATTTTCTTGCAGAGAAGATAGTGTGGGTAAAAGACTTTGCGCTTTAATGAAATTATTTTCATTAGAGAAAAAAGTCTACGTAATTTGGACTATGAAGAAGTTAAGCAATAATAGGCATCTAATACAAAATGAATATGTATTATTTAATCATAAACTGATAGTTAAAAGAAAAGATTTGCTCTCAACATTACTTAAAAACGGTTTCAGCCCAATGACGTATAAGCTAACTCCTATAGGAAGTGGTTAATTAAGTAAATTGATGCAGACGTGACTAAGGGAAGAGCAAGGTTGTCTTCCGATGAGAAAAGCTCAGCCAAACATGATATTAAAGAAACTAACGTAGCCCTCTCTGGTCTAAAACCTAGCAAAACTAATGTTAAGTAAAAAACTATAAAAGCTGTTAATGAGCCCTCGAGGCTACCATTTGTATAGGGTATCTTTATTCTACCGTAAACAGCTCCTATTAAAGCTGTTAATGGGTCAATAATAGTTAATGCTAAGATACCATAGTAGGCCTCATTATTGAAGAATAGTTGGGAAAGAGTTACTCCTAACAACCCATAAACTATCCCTATGTAACCTCCTTTTCTCTCATATTCTCTCTCTATCTGTCTTATCTGTTCCTGAATGAGAGATTCCAGCTTACTTAGTTTGGTCTCTAAATCTATTAACTCCTTAATAGCAGTTGATTTATACAAAGTCAATAATATTCTTTTTCTATTTTTCTCAAAATTCTCCTTTAATTTTACGCTGAGAAGAGGCTTCTTAAGTATTAGGGAGTTTATCTCTGCAGCCACTATCAAGAGGATAGAGTAATATAGTAGTTTATTATATTCATTAAGATTAATCAAATATGGTAAAAGTAAAAATAAACACATTCCTATATGTAAAGTTTTCCTAAGTATTATATTTCTAACTATGCTTATTCTATAGCTATCTTTTAGCATCTGATGACCGCCTATTAAACTAAAGATAAAAGTAGCCTCATTAATTATATCTTTAGAGGTGGCTTAATGAAAAGATTTAGAGAACATAGATTTCTTAGAAGTAATGGGAAACCCGCTTTTTCTTCAAGGATATACCAAATAGAAAGCGAGCTTGAAGATGTAATGAACAGAAATGTAATTACTATAACTAAGACGAGATCGATAAAAGACTGTATGGATATCATGGTTGAGAATGGTTTAAGAAGGATACCTGTAGCTGATGCTGAAAACAGACTAAATGGTATAGTTACCGCAACTGATGTAGTAAATTACTTCGGAGGAGGAGAATACTATAAAATAATAGTTAATAAACATAAAGAGAATATATATTCAGCATTTAATGAATCGATAAGCTCTATAATGACTAAAGGTGTAATTAAAGCATACTATTATGATAAAATAACTAATATATTAGAAAAAATGATTAAATTTAATATAGGTGGTCTACCTGTGGTGTTAGAAGACGAAAGGATAGTAGGCATTATAACGGAGGCAGATGTATTAAAGCAAATAACAGGTAATGTGCCTGAAATAAAAGTGAAAGAAGCTATGAACGAGAACGTCATAACAGCTACTCCCAATCTCTCACTCATCGATATCATGAAAATCATCGTAAATGAAGGAGTTAGAAGATTACCTTTAGTCGTTAAGAATAAGCCTATAGGTATGGTATCAGCTATGGACATAGTTAGGTATCTTTCAAGCAGTGAACCATTTAGGAGAGCTATAGGAGGAAGTATAAGGCCCTGTTTAGAAGTAAAGATAACCGATGTATCTTCACCCCAGGTAATCTCCGTGAATGAAAATATGTATCTTGAAGATGCACTAGATATAATGTTTAAAAAAGATGTAGGGGGACTAATAGTGACAGATGATAAAGGACAACTTAAAGGAATTATTACTGAAAGAGATATTCTAATCTCAGCTATTATAGAAAAAGAGGTAAGCTAGCTTTCTATTACTCTCCTAATAATATTTTCTACTTCTTCCTTATTCATCTCCCTAACTAACAACACCTTGTTTCTTTTCCTGTAGCCGTGTATTATATCCATCTTCGAGGAAGAGACGTTAAGTACCCGAGAGAAGAACTTTATTAAAGAGGCATTAGCTCTTCCATGTAAAGGAGGTTCCTTAGTGTAAAAAACTAAGTCACCTCCTTCTAGTGCTAGCTTCTCCTCCGTGGATTCAGGCTTCACTACAACTTCTAGTTTAACTCCGTTTCTAACATTCTCTATTTTCATCTCCTACCTCTCACTCTGGCCTCTTTAGCTATCCATTCCTCTTTTAATGAAGGTGCTGACCTGGCTAAGCTTCTCAGGAGGTCATACTTACAGAGCACTCCTAGTACAGTTCCTTCATCATCAGTGACCGGTATTCCGTCAGCATCATATTCCCTCATCTTTTCAACAGCTAAACTTACTCTATCACTTATTTTTACAGAATCCTGAAGAGGTGTCATAGCATCTTCTACTAATAAGGGAGTCACCTTGATATATCTCCCTAAAGGCCTCCCCCCTCTCTCAAGTCTCCGTATCCAAATAAGCCTCCTACTCTTTATGCCTGTTCTGGAGTCTTCAAGAGCTAAGAACGGCAGCTTATTCTCAGTAACCACACCTTTAATAATATTCCCCTCAGCTACTGTTAAAGCATCTAAATAATAGGCCTTCATTTTCCTTACTGCATGTGCCAGTGAATGATGAGGATGTACTATTGAAAGCTTTAACGGTACTATCACATTTTCAACCTTAAGATTAGCATGATCAGTTTCCTTGATAGCATTTATAAGAGTGTCCTTAGTCACTACACCCGTCATTACACCTTCCTTATCAACCACTACGGCTATTTCAGAGTCATTGAGTATCATCTGTCTAGCTACCTCCTCTATTGGAGCACTCTCCCTAACTATAGGTACGTTCTCATTTATAACTTCCCATATAAACTCCTTATCGAAAGGCCTTCTCTTCCAGAGTGGACCCTTTATGCCTATCGAATATAAGAGATTACGTTTTGATACACTACCAACGATCCTTCCCTCTTTATCAACTACAATAACTTGATTTACCCTATTTCTTAACATTACCTTAAGTACGTGTTCTATTGTATTGTCTATTCTCACCGCTGGGAAATTAGGTATTGAGACTTCTCCAGCAGTTAAAGCAGACACCTTAGGCGCCTTGGTTTTTACAAGGACTTGACTTAAAGCCTCTCCACTAGATATGTAGGTGGGAGATTCGGTGGCTGGTACCGGAAGAGGTGGTGGAGCAACAGGTATAGGTACTCTTCCAGGCTTAATACCTTCGAGATACGCTCTTATAACATCTTCCTGCGTGACAACACCTACTATCTTACCATCTTTATCCACAACAGGTATAAGGGAAAAGTCATATCTTATCATATAATTTGCTATCTCCTCTATAGGAGTATCTATGTTAGCAACTATCACCCCTCTGGTCATAATACTCCTTACCTTAGCGGGAGAGGTAACTATGTTTTCAGCCTCTCTTCTGAAATACCACCTACCAGTATCTATAAGATCTTTAGGAGTTACTATCCCGACTGGTCGAGGATTATTAGAGCTTTGTGTAACAACAAGTGCCTTAACGTTATCATATACGAATTTTGACCATACCTCCGTTATTTCACGGTTTTGATCTATAATATAGTTTGTCAAATTATCAGTTGTCATGACTTCTCCAGCAACCTTGGCCTTGGGTACGTATCCCACGCTTTTTAGCGCCCTTATTATATCTCTTAGGCTTAAAACACCTATTACTTGAGGGTTAGACCTGGAATAAAGCACAGGAGCAGCATAGACGTTATTTTCTCTAAGGATCTTTATAGCTTCCTCTATACTCATGTCTCTGTATAAGACAGGTGTCTCCTTAGCATATTCTCTAACTTCTCTATCAGACTTCATCGATGTAAGCATTATAGCCTCTCTTCTACCCACATATCCACCGAATTTATTCGAAGCTATGTCGGAAATTATAACGGCTATTCTAGCTTCCTTTTTCCTCAAAAGCTCTCTAACCCTTGTAAGTCTATAGTCAGGTAATACCTTTACGAAAACTGGATTAGAAACCTCCCATACCTTCAATAGTATCACCTAATACTATTGTAACTTTATATAAGTAAAAATAATAATTTCTAAAAACCTCTTTTATGGACCAACAAAGTCCTCTATAGAGGGTAAACGCTTTGAAAGCCCCTTTCTTTCCCTTATAGAGAAAACCAGATCCTGTAACATAGCCTGAGGTACCGGAGCCCATCTGCTAAACTCATAAGCCCAGAATGCTCTTCCTTGAGTAGTCTCCCTCATCTCATCTGCTAAGTTAAAGCTCTCGCTAACAGGTATCTCACCTATTACTCTCATTAATAGTCCTTTTTCTTCCATTCCTAAAACTTTGCCTCGATGCTTGGTAATTACGCTAAGTACGCCGCTAAGCTGGTCGTGAGGTACTTTAACATCTATTTTCAATATGGGTTCAAGTATCGTAGGGCTGGCACTAAGGAAGCTAGCAAATATAGCATTTTTGGTAGCAGGCATTATCTGTGCAGGACCTCTATGAGCTGGATCCTCGTGTACCATAGCGTCTGTGAGAACAACCTTCACACCTCTTACTGGTTCCTGAGCTAGCGGTCCTGCCTCCATACTCCATCTAAAACCTTGTATTATGGTATCCTTTATCTCTCTAAGGTATTGTACACCGCTAGTTAGATTAACCATTATATTGAGATTTTCATCAATATCCCATATTCCCCGTGCCTCATCCGTTTCCCATCCAGCCTCTTCCCTTAAGATCTTAGCTCTCTCTCTCCACTCCTGATCGGGATAAACCTTACCCTCTTGAAGAAGCTTTAGTGTTTCCTCATTTAAAGGCTCTACATATATATACAACCTATTATGCTTGTTCGGCGATTTCCCCTCAAATACTTCTCCCCTCTTCTTCACAGTCTCCCTATACCTAACTACAGGTGGGCTTGTTACAATCTCGAGTCCCGTACGTTGATTAAGCTCCCAAAGAGTTATTTCCAGATGTAAGGTACCCATACCACTTATTAAGTACTCGCCAGTCTCCTCGTTTATATAGACTTTTAGTGTTGGATCCTCTATAGCAAGCTTTCTCAGAGCATCCACTAACTTAGGTAGATCACTACTACGTTTAGGCTCTATAGCTATGGTAACTACAGGCTCACTTACGTATGCCATTCTCTCAAAGGGAACCATCTTTTCTTTATAAGCTGCATCTACTAAAGTCTCACCAGCTCTAGCCCTATCTAGACCTAACAATGCAACTATATTACCCGCTGATATGGCATCCGCTCTCTCCCTATAAGGTCCCATGTATAAACCTACCTGAAGTATTCTTTGCTGAGCTTTAGCATTAACTAACCATACCTCCTCTCCATTCCTAATAGTGCCACTGAATATTCTGCCAGTAGCTACATAACCAGCATGAGGATCAACATTTATCTTACTTATAGCAACGACTGTAGGCCCCTCAGGATCACACTCTATCATAGCTCTTCCTAACTCGTCGTTAGGATCTCCTTTCCATAATCTAGGAACTCTATATTTCTGAGCCTCCCTTGGATTAGGCACATGCTCTACTACCATATCCAATAATGCTACATAAAGAGGAAAGTCCTTCGCTAAATCCTCTACGTAACCCCTCTCATATGCATCTATTATGTAATCAAACTTTACTCCTTTCCGGGTGGCTATAGGTATTGTAAGTCCCCATTTATGTAGTGCACTACCAAACGCCACCTGGCCTCTCTTGAAGTCTACCTTCCATTTATCTTTAAACGGTTTTTCACCGTAAAGCTCTATCAGACCATTAAACTCCTTAACTATTTCTACAAACCTCTGTTGTATCTCTTGGGGACTTAACTTAAGCTCCTTAATTAACCTGTCAACTTTATTGATATAAAGTAAAGGTCTCACTAATTCTTGCAATGCTTGTCTGACTACAGTCTCCGTTTGAGTCATGACTCCTTCCACAGCATCCACAACTACTATTCCCCCATCCATCATTCTAAGGCTCCTCGTCACGTGACCTGTAAAGTCTACGTGGCCAGGGGTATCAACTAAGTTTATCACGTAGGGTTTACCTTTCCATTCGTGGTATAGGGACACGTTGGCTGCCTTTACCGTCATCTGTCTCATTTGCTCTATAGGAACGTAATCAAGAGCTAAGGCCTTTCCAGCTACCTTAGGGCTCAGCATTCCTGCTCCCATAAGTAGACTATCACTAGTCGTAGTTTTTCCATGATCCACATGAGCTAGTGTGCCTATGTTCCTTACATGCTCTATATTTCTCATTATTTTGAGGATGTCCTCAACCTGCTTAAACCTAACCACTTCTTAACACCTTATGGTTTCTTATGTAGAAATTTTGAGACTATATATACATTTATTTACAGCTAACAACAAGTTTCGTAACTTATCCTTATACTTATAAAGTTAATAAGGACCATCAATGAATATTAGCTTTTGATGATTTCCAATGAAAATAGTTGTAGTCGGATATGGATCTGCCGGTTTATCCGCTGCTGATTACGCCAGGGTGTTTAATAGGAAAGCGGAAATAGTGGTGTTTGAAAAGAGAAGCTATGCTATATATCATCCCTGCTCTCTACCTGATGCTTTGAGCGGCCTCATTCCTAGCTTAGAGATGTTAAAAGAAAGTGCTCCGAAGATGCCTCGATTCACTGTGTATACTTCAACGCTTGTAGAGGAGATCAATAGCTCGACAAAGAAGGTCTTCGCTAGGAATCTTAAGAATGGAGAAAAGATAGAAGTTGAGTACGATAAGTTAATACTGGCTACAGGTTCTAAACCTTTCATTCCTAGATCTATGAGGATTGAAGATGACGCAGGAGTGTATTTACTAAAGTATGTGGAGGATGCAGAGAGCATAAGCCAAGCTGCGAAGAAATATAAGAGAGTAGTAGTAGTTGGAGGAGGATTTATAGGTATAGAAACAGCTCACGCTCTTAGAAAAAGAGGACTTGAAGTCACTCTTATAGAATATTTTAACCAATTAATGCCAGGTAAGCTTGACCCTGACATAGCTATACATGTTGAAAATGCATTAAGAGAAGAAGGAATTAACGTTATTCTCGGAAAAGGAGTTACGGAAATTACCGGTCCTGAGGGTAATAAAAAGATATCAACGTCTGATCAGGAGTATACATCGGATTTTGTAGTAGTAGCTACAGGTGTAAGACCAGATACATCTCTGGCAAAAAGTGTAGGTCTTGAGGTAGGCGAAAAGGGAGGAATAAAGGTAGATGAATACATG
>Ga0190367_1000312_pt1 | contig 36992 bp, 38 predicted proteins | sample 4872181011_MG_FD_171838 | JGI IMG/M metagenome (GOLD analysis project Ga0190367, IMG submission 171838) | Hydrothermal vent microbial mat bacterial communities from Southern Trench, Guaymas Basin, Mexico - 4872-18-10-11_MG | ecosystem: Environmental > Aquatic > Marine > Hydrothermal vents >... | reverse complement strand
GCATTATGCTTACATTAATTTATGATATTTCTGAAATTTAAATAGTAGAATAAAACGACATCGCAGCCTTGAAATAGTTGGTATCTAAGTTCCAAACATGGAAATCATTCCTCTTGCCTTCGACTCCTTTGGAGCGAGAAGTATGGCAACATTTGTTAAGGCAGAAACGCCGATTATAATTGACCCCGGCGTGGCGCTGGGCCCAAGCCGGTATGGGTTGCCGCCCCATCCTCTCGAATATCAGCGTGAAGCGGAGTTATGGGAGAAAATAAAGGAGTTCGTTAAAAAAGCAGAAGTAGTCGTGATAACCCACTACCACTACGACCACCACAATCCCAACGAAGTTGAAATATTCAGGGGGAAGAAACTATTGATAAAACATCCAAAAGACCACATAAACTTCAGTCAAAAGAAAAGAGCCGCATACTTTTTAGATCAGCTAAAAGGAATTACAGACGATATCGATTATGCAGACGGAAAGAAGTACGAGTTTGGCGGTGTGGAGTTAATCATATCAAAACCAGTATTCCATGGCACAAGTGATAAGCTTGGTTACGTAACGGAAGTTTGCGTTGATGATGGAAAACAAAGGTTCCTATTCTCCTCCGACGTTGAAGGGCCAGCTATTAAGCATCAACTCGACTTCATGCTTGAATGCAACGCTGAAACGGTTTTTATCGATGGCCCTATGACCTACATGCTCGGCTACCGCTATTCTGCCAAATCTTTCAATGAATCCGTCAAAAATTTGATTTCGCTGATTGAAAAAACGAACGTCAAAGTACTTGTCCTCGACCACCACCTTGCGAGGGATCTAAAGTGGAGAGAGAAGCTAAAAGACGTTTTTAATGTTGCTAGCGAAGCTGGAGTGAGGGTATGCTCTGCAGCAGAATACGCAGGTGTTAAAGAAGAGATGTTGGAGGCTCTCAGAAAGGACCTCTACAAGCTATACCCTGTCAAGTGATGGCAAGAATTTATATGGATTAGTCATGAAGATACCATAATGATTAAATACTCCCAATTGACGTGTGTAAAAAATTGCTGGGTGTTCGACATGGCTAAACTAGATGTTATAATTATTACTGGGAGAACTACCGATCAGGGCATGGCTATCGATGAGAAATTAAGTGAGGAATATATGAAATCTGTTGCTTTCTGCGAGATGAATGAGGAAGATATGAAGATTATTGGTGTTAAAGATGGTGATAGGATTAAAGTGAAAACAGAATTTGGAGAAGTTGTTCTTTTTGCAAAAAAATCGGCAGTGGAAGATCTCGAAATTCCAAGAGGTGTAGTTTTCATTCCGATGGGGCCCTACGCCAACCAGGTCGTTGGAGGAAGAAACGGTTCTGGAACACCCCGGTTTAAAGGTATAAAGGGTGTCGTCGAAGCCACGCAGGAGGAAGTTAGGACTATTCGAGAGCTGGTGGTGGGCAAATGAGGAATGCCGTCTGTACTTTCTGTGGAAACGTTTGCGATGACATAGAGTTCGATGGCGTAACTGGAAAAAACCTCTGCCCTATTGGTGAGGCAAAATTTGCCGCAAAGCGCAGGATTGAGGCACCGATGGTAAGGGGCAGAAGGGTTAGCTACGAGGAGGCTATTGAAAAAGCTGCAGAAGTTCTTGTTAACGCAAAGAGACCCCTGCTTTATGGCTGGGCATCAACCGTTAATGAGGCTATAAGACTCGGTGTAATTCTTGCCGAAAAGCTTGGTGGTGTATACGACCAGTGTTCAAGTGTTTGCCACGCACCTTCAACGCTCGCGATGATTGAAGAAGGCATTCCGGGCGGAACTCTTGGCCAGGCAAAGAACCGAGCTGATGTCGTTGTTTTTTGGGGTTGCAATCCTGTTGAAGCACATCCCAGACATCCGTCGCGCTATTCTGTTATGACTAAAGGTTTTCTTACAAAAGGAAGGCAACACAGGCACGTCATAGTTGTGGACGTTCGCAAAACTGCAACAGCTTACCTAGCCACCGAATTCTACCAAATAAAGCCGGGTTACGATTATGCCGTATTCACGGCTCTCCGTTCGATAATAAACGGATATGAAAAAGCTGTTCCCGAAGAGGTAGGAGGAATAAGCAAGAAAAAGCTGAAGGAGCTTGCAGATATACTTATAAATGGAAAGTATGGGGTCATATTCTATGGTTTGGGTTTGACGCATTCGAGAGGACAGGACAGAAACGTCGAAAACATAGTAAAGCTCGTTCAAACTCTAAACAGGCACACGAGGTACATCCTGCAACCTATGAGGGGGCACTTCAACGTGGTTGGGGCCGGAGAAGTTGCTGCATGGGAAGCTGGTTATGAGTATGCTATTGATTTCAGCCGAGGTTATTCCCGATTCCTGCCCAGCGAGTTTACTGCTGTTGAGGTTCTTGTAAGGAGGGACTGCGATGCAGCCCTAATAGTTGCTAGTGATCCTGCAGCTCATTTTCCGAAGGAGGCTGTGAAAAGACTTGCAGAAATCCCGGTAATCCAGATAGACCCACATCCGAACGTTACAACTCTGCTTGCGGATATAGTCATACCTTCAGCACTTGTTGGAATAGAAGCGGAGGGAACGGTCTACCGCATGGACGGAATACCGCTCAGAGTAAAGAAACTTAAAGATACGGAATATTGGAGCGATTATGAGATTCTAAAACTCATGCTCGATAAGGTTATCCAGCTAAAAGGTGAGTAAAATGCTGCATATCAAGAACGGAATTGTTATCGATCCAAGGAATGGGATTATTGGAGAAAAGATGGATATATTCATCAAAGATGGAAAAATCGTTGAAGAGGTAGAAGTTAACGGGTGTAAAACCATTGATGCTAATGGAAAACTTGTCGTTGCCGGAGGAATCGATTTACATGCTCACATTGCTGGAGGTAAGATAAACACGGGCAGAGCTATGCGGCCAGAGGAAATGAGGCATGTTAGGCAAAAAACAGGCAAGTTTAGGGCTGCTGTAGGCAGAACCCTGCTCACTTCTCCAGCGATAGGATACGAGTACGCCAAAATGGGATACACAACTGCAATCGAACCTGCAACACCCTCAATATACGTAATACACACTCATGAGGAGCTCGATTCCATACCGATAATCGATAAGGCTACGCTTCCCCTCTTTGGCAACTGGCACCCGGTTTTGAGATATTCGGCTGACAAGGACATCGAGAAGCTGAAATCCTTTGTTGCGTGGGTATTGGAGAGAACTAAAGGCTACGGAGTTAAACTCGTTAATCCTGGCGGCGTTGAAGCTTGGATGTACGGAGGTAACGTTAAGAGTATTGACGACACCGTTCCAGGATTTGGTGTTACGCCAAGGGAAATAATAACATCGCTAATAGCTGCGGTTGAAGAGCTTAAGCTTCCGCACTCCGTTCACATCCACTGCAATAATTTGGGCATGCCCGGCAATTATGAAACAACGATGGAAACGATAAAGCTAGCAAAAGGCTTTGAGAATGAAAGAAGACAAGTTCTTCACGTCACCCATGTGCAGTTCAACGCTTACACCGGGAGCTCGTGGAGGGATATTGGAAGCGGAGCTGAACACATAGCCAAGCTCGTTAACAGCATGGACAACGTTACAATTGACATGGGTCAGCCGATATTTGGGTATGCAACGACAATGACGGCAGACTGTCCGTGGCAATTCGAGTTACACAAAATTGCAAAGGCCAAGTGGTGCAACAGGGATATCGAGCTTGAAACTGGAGCTGGAATAGTTCCGTACGTTTACAGGCCAAAGAACCCCGTCAATTCAGTGCAATGGGCTGTCGGTTTAGAGCTCGGGCTTTTAGTAGATTCCGAGAAGATAGCAGTTTCAACGGATTATCCAAACGGTGGGCCCTTCACGTCCTACCCGTACATCGTCACGCTTCTTATGAGTAGGAAATTCCGCGAAGAAGAAATGAAGAAAGCTCATCCGTACATGGAGAAAGCTACATCTCTTTCTTCGATAGACAAGGAGAAGAGCCTCGAAGAAGTGATCACAATGACCCGTGTTACTCCGGCAAAGGTTCTTGGAATGGAAAATAAAGGCCATCTTGGTGTTGGAGCAGACGGAGACGTCGTCATCTACGACATAGATCCGCTGAACTACAGCTCAAACGACTGGCAGACGATACTTAAAGCATTCGAAAATCCGCTGTACACGATAAAGAGTGGAGAGATCGTAGTTAAGGATGGTGAACTCGTAGGCGAAACTTGGGGCAGAACGTTCTGGGTTGATGCCAGAGCCGATACAACAACCGAAATTATTGAAGCAGATTTGGAAGAGTACTTCAACTACTATACGGTAAAGTGCTGTAACTACGGAGTTAAGGAAGCGTGGCTGCGCAACCCTGTACGCATCACCGCGGGGTGATGGTTTGCTGGTAATAAGACCAAGATCGGATTTCGAAGTCAACGTTGAAGCGGAAATAACACCGGAACTAGCAACAAAGCCGGTTGAGGAGATAAGGCTGTTCAGGGTTTACTACGGCAACAGGTTAGTTCCTCTGGAGGAGCTGTTCAATTTAGAAAAGAAGGGTGATGAAGAGGTACTTATCCTTGAAGGAGACTTCAGCAGGGTTAAGTGGGTAGGAATGGGGATGCAGAGCGGCGAAATTATCGTAAAGGGCAACATTGGAGCCCACTGTGGAGCGTTCATGAAAGGTGGCAAAATCGTTATCGAAGGCAATGCTGATGACTGGCTTGGAGCTGAGATGGAGGGTGGAGAAATCATTGTAAAGGGAAATACAAGGCATCTCGTTGCCTGTCCGTACTGGGGAGACCTTGAGGGGATGAAGGGTGGAAAGATAACGATTGAGGGCAACGCAGGCAACTACATCGGCGAGAAGATGTGTGGCGGGGAGATTGAGATTAAAGGGAATGCGGGCGACTTCATTGGGACGGAAATGAAAGATGGCAGGATAGTGATTCACGGGAGTTGCGGGTACGTAGGCGGAGACATGAAGGGTGGAGAAATACTTATAGGTGGAAGTTTTGAGCTCGTCCCAGCGTTCGTGAAGACAGAAGACGGTTTTGTTGGAGACGTCAATGTGGGTGGGCAGGGGAAGGTGAAAGTGTTGAAATAACAAATTTGTTTTTTATTCACATTGAACAAGATCAGACGAGGCTCAGTTAGCGGGATAATCCGGAGTTGAAAAGAGAAGGCAGGAGCGATTTGGTGGAAAGCTTTCTTCACTTTCACAATACCTGAAAAATTTTTATCGCTTAACTTTTTACTTGTTTGCGTGCCAAGAAGGCAAGGGAAATTATTAAAGTCATGGGAGCAGACATTCAACCAGCGTCAGAAGAGGCTTTGAAGATAGCATTAAAATGTTTGGAAATAGATGATCGCCTTAAGCCAACTGATGCTTCACTCAGACTACAAGAATTTGAGGAAAAAATTAAGAAAAGAAGGAAAAAGATCATATCGATTGAGGATTGGTCAAATTAAGTCATAGCCTGTACTTCTTTGAGAATATTTCTTACGTAATTCTCGTCAATTTTTCTGAATCCCACTGTTAAATCTCCTTTTAAGTCAATAACTTTCTTAACCACAAGTTCTTCAAGTTTATCTTTGGAATATACCCCCAAATTAGTCAAATGTTTATTTCTCTCCCATACAAAATGTGCTGTTGCTATAACCTCTAACTCCGCTGGAGTCTTACCCTTAACGAACTCCTTGAATTTTTCAAATTTATTTTTATCGTATCTGACTTTACTCAAATCTCCTTGGAATTCCGGTAATTTGTAGTAGTCATCAGCTAAAGCGGACGAATACGGCCCTCTTAGGTACAAATTAAATGGGTAGTCGAACTTCATTCCAAATATCTCTTTGGCTATATACACATACTTTTGCAGTCTAACTCTACTCTCAAATGAGTTAATATTAAATTTGTGGATTTTAGCCTCTCTCAAAAGGTTTACAAACTTTGCCAACTTCGATAACCTTTTGTCTTCTCCGGTCATACCATTTACCTCTTTTGTATATTTTAGTATGATTAGGTAGTATTTAACCTTTTATAGATTTAGGTATGGTGAAAGTATTCATTCATAAGTTAGGTCAAATAAAATCTTTCAATTATCACGTAGAAAAATTTACACCTTTCCAATTCAGTCCCTTCACCACAGCCCAATGCAATATTTTGGCCTAGTACCTGCCGGTAGCAATTCTACACCTATCCGGATTATCACAGAGAGCGACTGGGTGGACGGGCTCTACTTATACAAATAGCTAATTTTTATTCTTTTTTATTTTTAAGAAAATCGCTGAAGATGCGCAGCGTGGAGGAATTGCTAAAAAAATAAATCAGTGTGAATCGCTTATGTGCACGTGTTCTTCTAGCAATACCGCGGATTCTCCATACGCGTTTCTCAGAATTTCAAGTCTTAGTACTTCTTCTGGCTTACCGATTATGAAGTAACTTCTGTTCAGTAGGGCTATAAGATCTGTGTAGGGGAGGAGAAGAACCGGATCATGGCTGGTAACTATTACGAGCTTTTTCTCTGCTATATCTCCTATGAGTTTTGCGAGTTCCACCTTGCCAAGAGGATCGACAGAGGAGAGAGGCTCGTCAAGCAGGAGTATTTCTGGTTCGTAAACCATCGTTCTTGCAAGCAAGACTCTCTGCCTCTCCCCACCGCTTAGTTCCCAAAAGCACTTGTTCCATCTGTCTCTAGGTAACTCGACCTCTTCAAGAACCTTTTTTGTTCTATCGATTTCATCCTTCGTGGCGAATACCCTCGGCCACCTGTTCTCGTGTATTAGCAGCGAATTAAACACGACTTCCCAAGCCGTAACCGGGTAGATTCTATCTAGCGGTGTTATCTGGGGAACGTAGCCTACTAGCGGGCCAACCCTGCTCGGCTTCCCAGTGACATCCCTGCCGTTTATGAGCACCCTTCCACTGTCAGGCTTTACAAGACCAAGGATTACTTTAAAAAGCGTTGTCTTACCTGCTCCGTTGGGGCCTATTATCTGAACGAGTCTTGGGCCTTTAAGCTTCAGTGTGAGGTTAGACAGTATGCTTTCTCCACCAAAGGTGAGGGTAACGTTTTCGATACTTATTTCCATAATGCATCTAGTGTGCACAGCTGTTAATAAACTTTATAAGTCGGTGTGCACAGCTATCTGTGTGCGCGTTGCAAAGGCTGCGCTTGCATTAAGGGTTATAGCGATAGCAACCATCTTTATTGCGCTTAGTTTTACAGCGTGCGCTGAGAACTTGCAGATCGTCGTCACCTTTCCAAATCTTAAGGAAGACGTTAGCCTCATTTCGTGCAACGACAGCATTATATCCGTAGCCCCAGCCGGTGTTGAACCCCACAGCTATCAGCTAACTCCAGAAAACGTTAAAGTGCTTAAGAGTGCAGATTTGATAGTTTCTACAGCCCACGCTCCCTTTGAAGTGAGAATAAGAGAGATGGTAGAAAGAGGAGATGTCAAAGCCGAACTAATTGAGATTCCGGGCATACCTGGCATAAAAATTCTTGATAATCCCTCAACTGGACAACCAAACCTGCACATGCCCATCTACGATCCTGAAAACTACAAAACCTTCATTATGTTTACTGCAGACGTTCTTTCAAGGCTCAACGCTGAAAATGCAGCAGAGTACAAGGCAAAAGCTGAAAGCGTAGTTAAAGAGGTGGATGAAATAGTCAAAGTCGTGCCAAAGCTGAATGTTGTTGCCGCAGCCGACATTCCATCGGCTCAGTATGCGGTTTCGTGGCTTAACGTAACGGTGAGGTATCTGGTCGTAAAGGAGCCGAGCTTGCCTGCAACGCCCGAAGAGCTGAGGAGTATGGAGAAAGCAATGAAAAGCGGAGAAATTCAGCTTGCCGTAATTACGCGTTCAAATTCGAAAGCATCTTCAATGCTCGAAGAACTTGCAAAAGAAAACGGAGTTCCAGTTCTGTATGTAGAGTCGGCGGTTTCAGTAGAAAGCGTGCCGGAGAAACTGAAAAGTATTGCTGAAGAGGTCGAGGGAATTGAAGAGGTTGAAAAAACAGCTAAATCGCCTGGTTACGGTTTGCTGCTTGCCATCGTTAGTATGTCTATAGCATTGAAGGGTCTGAGAAGATGAAGAGGCAAGCTGCTCTTTTTTTGATTTCCCTTGCGCTATGCGCATTTTCAATCCATGAACTCTCGAGGTGGGCAGTGGTGATAATCTTCGCCTCTTTAACGTATGGCGCCCTCAGCCCATTAATTTCTGCAAGGAGGCTCTACTTTCTTTCTGCTGCTTCCGTCCACACAGCACTTCTTGCCGTTGTGCTTGCAATTCCCTTGGCAAAGCTAACAGGCCTGAATGAATACGGATTTGCCGTAGCTATAGGTTTAGCACTAACGTACTGTGTTGGTTATGCAATATACAAAGGAATGAATTCCGATGTTGCTACTGCCGTTTTCGTGTCTTTAACAGCTTCCCTAAGCGTCTTGGCAATGTACTTCGTTTTGACGAAGTTTTCCATAGGAACGGATTTGTGGGCAATTATCCTTGGCGATCCTTTACTTGCGAGCCGTGAAGATGTGTACTATGCTGCTAGCGTTGCTGTGCTCACAGTTGTAGCTATAGCGTTGACTTACAGAGAACAGGTTTGCATAGGTATCGAAAGAGATTGTGCGGTTCTTTCCGGGATAAACGTCAAACTCTACGACTGGATATTGTATACACTCCTCGGCATAGCGACGATAGCAATGATAAAGATCGTTGGTTTTGTTCTTGAGCACGTACTCCTCTTTCTTCCGTCTGCAATAGCCATAGCACTCGCCCGAAACTCGAAAGATGTTCTCATTTTCAGCATTTTTGTAAGCCTTATATTTGGCCTTGTAGGACTACACATATCTGTGATGTTTAACCAAGCCCCCTCGGGAGTAATAGGTTTGCTGATGTTCCTGCTGTACGTCACTGTAATTGCCTTAAAGAGGTGTATAAAATGAATGAGAGGATGGATAGAAAGAAAAGAAGGTTTGGTATTTCAATTCCAGAGGATATGGCAATTAGCCTCGACTTCCTAGCTGAGAAGTTGGAGATGGATAGATCGAGAATAGTGCGTGAAGCCCTTGAAAGCTATATAAGGGATCACGCCCATTTCTGCATACCCCATGAGTGCTGCGGCGTGATAACCCTTGCCAGTACTCATAGCCTGAAAATCTTCGAGATAATAGAGGAGTTTCGAGACGTGATAAACGAATACAGCCATGTTCACACCGGTAATGAATGTGTAAACGCCTTGATAGTTTCAGGGCCTTCAGGTAGAATAGCAGAGCTGCACAAGAGACTCATGCCCTTTGGCAACCTTAGGTTTATACCTGTGAAGAATTGTCGAGAAGTCGATAGCAGGTAAAAAGCTATCAAACTTTTTGAGAGCAAACTGAAACGTCCTCAAATTTTCTTAATTTGTCTTCTCCCTTCATCTTCTTGAAGTATTCAATTTCTTCCCTCATACCCTCAGTGATTTCATTCCCGAACACCCATAGTTCATCGCAAAAGTCAAGCAGCTTTTTGTTCATTTCTAAAGCTTTTCTTCTATCTACCGGATTGTTATCGTCCATAAACTGGCTGAAGTAGACATGCGGGGCTATTGGAATGTAGCCCATATCCACGAGCATTCTGCAGTATCGCTTTGCCTTCTCTATGTTCTCCCGCTTTCCTTGGAACGGGGAACAAACGAATATGACCTTCATTTTTAAACCTCCGGTTAAGAGACTCTATTGCTACTATCTTGGAGGAGCAAAAAAGATTTCTCTTTGCTGAGTGGCATTTATTATTCTGATGTCTTAAGTTTACCACTACGAGTCTTTTTCTGCTGTCTGCTTTTCGACTAGACTTCTTGCTAACTCTCATCCTAAACGTTACGCCCACAAGTTGTTATTTTTAAATTCTCAATAAAATTTGTTCGTACTCTTGCATCGTAGCTAAACCCGAAGCTTATGTAGATGAATGCTTATCGTAACATAAAATCCCCTTAACAGCGATAATCTGTTAGATCTTCTTAGCAACTATGATCTTTGCGTCGAGTGTATCGCCAAGCTGTGTAAGCGCATATCCAGCAAATTCGTATGCATCTACTATTTTTACTACCGAAAAGTACTTTTCAAGTGTTTCGAGGTACTCTTCAAAGGTAGCGTCTCCTTCAAAGCTGTATATTCTCTTCGCCTTTTTCACGCCACTCCATGAGACCATACACCATTCGATGTCCAGCAACAGACTCTTGGATTCTTCGCCTTTGTGGTAAAAGACGTGTTTGTTTATGAAAATGCCACCATCTTTCAAGCTTGCGTGTATTTTCGGAATTAGCTTCGGATTTCTTCCTCCGGGGTTGTACGAGAAAAACACGATGTCGTAACCCTCTCCTATGTCATCAGTAAAGAAGTTCCCGGCGATGACGTGAACTCTTTCCGCTCTGAGCTTTGATACGTTTTCCTTCGTTTTTTCAAGAACCTCTGGAAAATCGAAAACGTAAGCCTCTAAGTTCGGATTGAGCTTCGTGAATGCGATAGCGTAAAGACCATGTCCGCCTCCAAGATCAAGGAGTTTTCTGGCTTTTTTGAACTCTGGAAGGCTTGAGATTATTTCGACGGTTCTCTGAAGTTCTCCGCACAAAGCCTGAGATGCGAGCGATTCGTTGTGCTCTTTAAAGAATCCCTCCTCGCTTATGGTAATAGGGCCACTTTTGACGATCTCTTCGAGTCTTTCCCACAGCTTGAGGTTATTCCTCAAATCTTCAAATACGGAGCGTTGGTAGAGTGGAGAATCTTTCCTCAGATACATGTCACTCATCTCCGAGTTTTTGTAGAATCCATTTTTCTCAACTAAAAGCCCTAAATCGACCAAAATTTTGCAGATTTTATCCATGAAGTCTGGATTCGCATTTGTCTTTTCGCAGATTTCAGCTAGGGTCTTTGGCTTGTTTAAGAAGTCGAACACGCCCATCTTCATTGCTGTGTATATAACGCAGAAAACTTTAAAACTCCTCGAACAGTCATTTAGCATCTCGTATAGCGGTTTCGGACTTACAGACGGTTCGTTGACGAGGAAGTCCATGCAACATCACCTTTCAAAAACACCTCGGGTATAAACCTCCACTGCGTTTCATATAATCCTCGTGGTCTTTCCCAAATTTTTCCAGTAAAGCTTCTCCTCCTGATTGGCTGAAATCGTAAGCGTCGTAAAGATAATTGCTGGAATAAAAATCAAAGAATTTCCCAAGTGCAGTAACATCCCAATGCCCCAGTCCAACCAGCGTTGGAAATTCAACTACTCTCACAGGTTTTGCCAAGAGAAATCGATCCAGTATGCTATTCATAAACCACGCTTCCCCTCCTACTGATTGCTGCTGAAATCAGCAGAATGGTCGCTGCGACAATCGTAATTGAAGAGCCGATTGGCAAATCGAAGACGTAGCTCACAGAGAATCCGAAGATCGCAGAGAGACTTGCAAACGTTATCGATGCGAGCAGTTGACCCTTCGCAGTATCTGCAACGAGGAGTGAAGATGCAACGGGGATGTAGAGGAGTGCAAATATCAAAAATCCTCCCGTGATTCGAAGAGCTAAGGCTATCGCTACGCCCATGAACGCTAGGAGGGCGAGCGTATGGGAGTAAACGTCAATCCCTTCCGCTTCCGCAAGCTCTCTGTCGAAGATTATGCTGTCTATTTGAACTTTAAACACCTTGAGGTAGAAGGCAAAAGCCGTTAAAGCTACTGAGAGCATGACTAGCTTTTGAACGTCAACAGCAAGCAAGCTCCCCCAAAGAACCATCGAAAGCGTAGTAGTTGCTAAAACCGTCGTGTTCGATAGATAAATCGCTATGAGCGCTATTGCCGAAAAGAATGAGAAAAGGGAAAGTGTGAGCACCTCCTTTAGGTGTATTCTCGGCAAAACGACACCAAGAAGGATTGCCGAAGTTACAGCTAAAACCATTCCCGAATAGGTTGGATCGGCTCTGAGAACCAATCCGATAGAAGCTCCAGCTAATGCAGCGTGGGCCACGCAAAAGCTCAGGGTTGTAATTCTGAACTTCTCAGCGTAGTAGCCAGTTGAGGATATGAGCACACTACTCAGGATTGCTGATAAAATGGATTCAAGAAATATCAACTACTCGTCCCTCCTCCATCCTCACGATGTGATCTGCAGACCTCTTTACTATCGATGTGTCGTGGCATACGATTACAACGAGCCTGTCGCTATACTCCTTAAGGATTTCGCAGAGGTTTTCCTTTGTTTCAGCGTCAAGGCTCGAAAAAGGTTCGTCCAGCAGGAGTATTTCGGGATTTCTCGCTAAAGCCCTTAGTATCATGATCTTCTGTTGCTGACCTCCGCTTAGCTTTCCAAAGGGCTTTTCGAGTAAATCCAAAGCGTTCAACCTCTTTGCTAATTCGATGGCATCGTTCAAACTGCCTCGATTGAAAACTAAGCCAAGCCTGATCACGTCCATTCCCGTATAAGCTTCAGTCGGCGGTTTCATAAAGTCCTGCGGGACGTAGCTGCACCTCCTTCTAGCTCTGAAAATCCTTCTGCTCTTCGTATTCACTCCCAACAGGTAGGCTTCACCTCTGTATGGCTTCAGAAGACCTATTATAGTTTCAAGTAGTGTTGTTTTCCCCGCGCCATTTGGGCCTGTTATTACGTAAACTCCCTTGTCGAGAGTCAGGGTGATGTCTTTGATCGTCGGTTTTCTGCTTCCAGAGTAGGCCACGTAAACGTTTCTAAGCTTGACTCTCATGTCCTCCTCTTCAAAGCTACAGCTATGACTATAATGCAAATTGTCATTGCGACCTCGAATCCTGGAGAGCTTTTAGTTTTAGATGGAGTTTCCTCCGCTTCACTCTTTAAAGCTTCTGCAAGCTTTTCTGCATTTTCGATCATCATTGTCGTGACGTTGCCCTCCAGTGGAAAGTTCGAAATTGCCACTTCTTTAGCTCCGATTTCTTCTGCAAGCTTTTCTCCAAACTCAGTCCCGCTTTGAAGGTTATCTATGACGAGCTTAGCACCCTTGCCCTTCTCAACTATTTCTTCGTACTTCTTTGCAGACACCATTTCCGGTGGCGGATACGTTGCCAAAACGTTAAAACCTAGGAATTCCACGAAACCCTTTTGCCACTGCATGCATACCACAGGAGTGCCAACGAACTCATTCTCTTCGGCGAATTTCTTAAGATATGCTTCGGTTTCATTTATGGAGTCCAAACACTTCTTTAGATTTACTTTATAGCCCTCCTCCTCAAGTACTTCGGCGATTTTTACGTACTTATCCCTCAGAGCTTGGGGGGTGTTCCAAGGTCCAGAGACTTTTACGACCTTTATGTCCTTTCCAGACGCGTTTACGAGTTCATCAACCCAGGGCTCGAATCCGTGGCATACAATCACGTCCGCTTCACTTACCTTTTCGACGTCGCTCGGTTTTATGTCGTAGTGTGCTGGGCACACAGACGGCGAGGCTACGACTTCGCACTTTTCGCCTGTTAAATCCTCAACTATACTCGCTAAAACTGTAGTAGAGCAGACGATTTTCGCCTCTGCTACCCCGCTTAAGGCCGCAAGTACTAATATTAAAATCAACAACCTTCTTATCATGTAGTCACAATCGACAATAGAATACTTAACACTTTAGATTATCTGATTGGATTGTGCCCGAATAAGCATAGAAGAATATAAATAATTAACATCAATCTATCATCTTCTATGGTAATAGCAGATATAGCGGAAAACAACCTGATTGAGTTACTTAACTTCCTTTCATTTTCACGGAAGTAGTCCAAATCTTGGAGGCTTTTAGACACACCCCTTTACTTCCAAGCCAAGTTCTTCACTTTTTCACGAAGTTTCGCATTAGGCTTCAAGGTTTGCAATAACTCCTGCATCGTATCTGTCCCTTGTATGCTCTAACCAAACAACTTCCAGCCCAACCATAAGCTTTACCTTGTATTGTTTATTTCTGGAGAGAAGCTATTAAGGCTTTTGTTAGAGTGACTGATCTTTGACAACATGTACCTTCAATGATTTTACTTTTATTTTTTAGAAGCTTAGTAATTGAAGCACGCTTCATAGCTACTGGAATCCTTCTCAAGTGTTCTCTCAGGGTCTACGATAGTAAATTGCGACGTGTCCGAATAAAACATCACCAATCTTCTGGCTTACCAATAATCTCACCACATTTCGGGCAAGCCTTTAGAATTTTACTAAGCCAACCACCTGCAAGCACCTCTTCTTCAGAAAGCTTGAGACTACCATCTGGATTAACGTATTCTTCCCTGAAAACATTAATTCGGATATTCTAACCTTACTACCACATTTAGGGCATACAGCCCTGTCTTTCTTTCCCATGGAGTGAATTATCTAGGATACTTTTTGAGCTTTACGTTTATTTAGTACACTCTTCTCGCAACGTTGTAGTAGAAGATGAACATCCTGCAGAACCTATTCCAGCATTCTAAAGCTCTTCTCCACCTTAAACTTCCAAATTTTTTTCTCTCTCTCCTCCTGAAATTCACATAATCGAGCAGAAGAAAATCCTTGCTCTCTGTTTGAAAGAAGAAAAGACAGATTCAACCAAGCTCCTTTCTCCAAAGCTTTCATGCCTGAAATTAACACCTAAACGATTTAGAGCGTCTCTATACCACGGCCCTTTGTCAAGAATTATCTCTTCAACCTCGCACATCTTCAAAACCTCTTTTAAAAAGGTGTAAGCAGTTAAAGCATTTCTTGCAGGATAAACCTTTAAATGGATATTTTATTCCTTTCTACATCCAAAGCAGCGAATAGGTAGCATTTTCTGCCATTGTACTTCAGAACAGTTTCATCAACAGCAATTCGAATTGCAAGCTTTTTTACTTCTTTTCTTTCAGACTCGAGAGCGTCCTTGAATCTATCAACCCAGTAATGAACGGTTGATTTTCCAACGTTGAGAAGTAGAGCTATCCTTCAAAGCTTGAAGAAAGAAGATACATTGCTATTGCTGCAAGCTTGATCTCCAAGGATACTTTATTCCTCTCGAAGATGTCGAATTCTTTCAGTAACTCAATAAGGTCATTTTCCGCTATATCCGCCGTCACCATAAAAGATGATGGATAGTTGTTCAATTATTTATGATGTTCTATGCTTATTCGGACACGTTCGTAAATTGAACCGACAGTTTTTTATTCGATGACGTTCTCGATTTCGATAATGATAACGAAAAGGAGGTTGTAAATGTGGTTGAATACGTTAACGAACTCGATGGTTTAATCGATAAAGTTGTCAAAATTGTCGAAGAATTCAAAAGTGAAGGTAAGAACACAAATATAACCAAAGTTATAAGAAGAATCAAGGAAAAAAATATATGTGACACCACACTTGCTCGGGATGTCATCATATGGGCAGCTTGTAAGGGCAGGCTGACAATTAAAAGAGTACCACCAAATCAACTGGTACTTGATACACCTCAAAATGGAGGAGAGAAAAGATGAAAAAAGTTGTAGAATTAGAGTATGAAAGTTTGGAAAGACTGAAGGAGCTTATAAGAGAGAGGTCACTGCTAATAGATTACGATAGAGGCTTTCAGTTAGCGTCAGGTCGCAGGAGCTATTACTTGTTTGACTTGAAACCAATATTACTCAATCCTGAAGGAGCAAATCTTATTGCTAGGTACTTATACGAAAAAATCAAGGACGATAATGCCATGTATGTTGGTGGACTGGAATCCGGTGCTATACCCATTGTTACGGCGTTATGTATGTTTAGCTGGGATAAAGATAAGCCATTATTTGGGTTCTTCGTAAGAAAGAAACCCAAAAAATCTGGAACCCAGAGTAAAATTGAGGGGAATATAGAACCTGGAGAAAACGTAATTATCGTTGACGACGTAACAACAACAGGAGGGTCAGTTCTAAAAGCAATTGAAGAAGTAGAAAAATTAGGTTGCAAGGTAATTAAAGTAATCTCCGTAATTGATAGGCTTGAGGGGGCTCGTGAAAATCTCTCAAGACGCGGAATAAAATTTGACCCCTTATTTACTAAAAGGGATTTCGGGTTGCGATGAAAATGGATAAAATATCAGATATCAGAGAAAGATACCTTGAAATTACAAAGGATAAACGGATAGGAGGTTCTGCCCAACTTTATGCCTTGGCGAAGAGAATAAACCAAGTTTTAAAAGAAGTCCCTTCAAAGTATTTAATTCCACTCTTTGTTCTACATACAATAATTAAAGACATAGCAATTGACCAAGACGAGAGACCAGTTGAAGTTAAAGAATGTCAAGACCTTTATACTAAACTCAACAGCGAAATAACCAAGTTATTAGATGACTTAGAAAAAGAAGTTGAAGATACAGTTATTATAGAGGACACAATCAATCTAATTAAGAAGTGGATTTGATTTTAACAATCCTTAATAAAACTACCCTAAAGCAAAAAACTAAATTATCTGACATCTATAATAATATTTCATCTTCTTCTAGCTCGTTGAGATAAGCAAAGTATTCTTCGAATATTCTATCTATTATTCCTTTCCTCCTCCCTTCCTTTCTACAGGCATAGAACCTCTCTTTCCACTACCTCTCCTAAATCTAAGCATTATCTCCTTAGCTTTCTCAAAAAGTTCGTCCTTGATTATCCTGTATTCCTTAATGTACGCCTCAACACCTGCAACCCTTAAACATCCCGATGTAAATTTCGTTACGGAGTATATCTCTTACTGCCCTCGCAGTCCACTCCTTTCCCTCTCTAGTTTTTATTCCCTCCTCGTTCAGTAGAAATGCTACTTGAGGCATGGACCTCGTTTCAATATACATCTTAAATATCCTTCTCACGAGCTTCGCCTCCTTCTCGTTGATTTCGAGCTTGCGGTCATCTCTTACCTTATAACCAAGTGGAGGGGTTTTGTTCGGCCACTTGTGCTGCAGGGCACTTGCATACTTTCCCATCTTGGTTCTCTCCCTTATCAGATCCCTCTCAAGCTCTGCTGCAGAAGCGAGGTTCCTGAAGTTGAACCTTCCAACGGGAGTTGTTGTATCAATCTGTTCCATGACGCTGTGTAAAGCAACCCCGTATTCTCTCAGCTCCTTTTCTACCCTTATAGCATCTATTAAGCTTCTGCAAAGCCTGTCAAGACGCCAGAACACCAAGACATCGAATTTCCTCTGCTTCGCTTTCTCCATCATCTTTTTGAACATTGGTCTGTCGGTATTCTTTCCCGTCACCACATCCTTAAAGATATACCTTACCTTCCAGCCCATCAGCTCGCATCTTTCTCTACAAATCCTGACCTGCTTATCCAAGCTGTAATTATTGAGCTGATTTGGTGTGGAAACCCTTGCATAGATTGCTGCTATTATTTGATCCTTTAGGAAATCTTTTCTGTAAAAATTCTCGATGTCCTGCCTTATTTTATGGATTTTGTCACTCATAAGCTTCTTCAATCCTTCTTCCTTCAACTTCTCTGGCTATCTCCAGCAAAATTTTCTCAACCACAACTTCGATGTTATCGAGAATCCTTGGAAGAGATCTCACGGGATTCGTCCTTCCTTCCCTCTCCAGTCTGAACTCACAGTCGCTGCTGCAATGTATACACTCCCTGCCGGGTATTCTCATCCCGAATTCTCTGAGCTTCTCCCTGTCATTAATATGCCTGATAACTTCCTCGAGCAACCTTCTAGCCGTCTCGACATCAATTGTCAGAACCTCTCCAGTCTTAAGCTCGGCAACCAACGTCTTTACTCCTTCGAGGTACGTATAAATGGCGGCGTGGTCAAAGAGGGTGTGGGCAAAATCATCAAAATCGGACGAGGAAACACAAGGTATCTAACTATACCAGCAATGCGTTAAAGATGAAAACTTCCCGTTTGAAGATAATGAAGCCGTGAGAGTAAGGATAGAGGGTGGTAAGCTTTGTTGTAGAGAGGATTGAGTGGTCCAACTCTTTTGGTAGTCTGCAACGAGGTACGAAATTTCTGGAGAAGCTGTTGAAATGCTGAAAAAAGTGTATGGAAGGCTAGGAGCTATTTGGACAAAGAAGGGGTAACAGCTTATAGTATTTAGTCCCTCTTAACCTTTTCCTTAAAAACTTGGCCGTATTATTTTCGATTAAGGCTCTATGAAAAGCTTTTTCCTCCTCTTTAAAAGTATACGCATTGTGTATGGCCCTATTGTAAAAAGTACCATGCTTAGAATTATCTAAGGCATTTTTCCTCTCTCTTAGTGATTTATCAATACAGACGGGACATTTACATTTATTGAGCAAGTAATCTTCTTTGAATTGCTTTCTACCATTGTTCGGCGAAATAAACCTATCTCCTATGCCCGGGAGTTGAATTGCACCATAAGCTGCTTTCATCCTCCAGCTCATAGAATCAACAGAATCTACACCTAAGCTGAACATTAGATGCATCGTTGCAACACTACCAACCCCGAAAACATGTAAAAAAGCATCAGGAAATTCTTTTCTAATAATTGAAATTGCATCGATCATAAATTTAGTCGCACTCACTCCATTTAACTTTGAGAGATTCGAGGTTTTCATATATCTGACTATGGGCACTAAGCTACCTACACCTATAACTTTAGGATCAGTAATGTCCTTTATTTCATCACAAGCTCTCTTTATTTCCTCCAAAGTATACCCGTGAACTACAGGCATTAAAACTATATCATGCGAATTCTCAAGCATGAATCTTGTATTTTTCAATGTTTTCTTCCATCTTTTCATTCTGCTATTCAAATCCGATGGGTTAAAGGGGAAGTCCAGCACAACGCCAATATCTGGTTCTGCTTGTTTGTATATTTCGAGGACTTTTGCGGAAGTAATGTGTATATTTTTCTTCATAAGTTGAAAGCCTTCGGAATCCATCATTACTAGTTTAGGAATTTAAGAACTGAATGTTCTCTATAAACATATCTCCCAAACATCATCCGGTTCGACCTTGGCTCTCTGCTTCCCTTTTATTATTCCAGCGTTTCTCATTTGAGCCTTGATATCGTCACATATTCGTGTATCAATATCATTAAAAGTTAAATCCTGGACATCTTCTTTCTCACAAGATGCTTTAGTTAGGTATAGCATGGTTTTCTCGGGATACTCGTTTTTAGAGAATTCCAGTATTTCTCTGAAAGTAAAAGTATTTTTACCAAATCTTTCTCGCATTTCGATTAATAGAGAAGTTAGAAAGTCTATTGTTGGGTGTCTTAGAAGTGAGTATCTTGCAATTAACTTTATATCAGATTCCGTAACCCTTACAGGGTTGTAACCATAAACTTTTGGCCTATAAAGTGAACATACTTCATTAATCGCTTCATCAATGCTTTTACATTTTTCTACGAAATAAGATAAAATTGAGAACCCATCACGAGTTAAGGAGACATTATCTCCTCTTTTTCTTATTAATCCCAGTGATATTGCAGTGTCTACAACTTTTCTTGCAAATTCTTCACTACACCCTATTCCTGATCTACTTGGCAGTGTATTCATTAAAGATGAAATTAATGCGTTATACGAGCTTATTTTACCTACCAACAGAGTTGCTATTATAAATGGCTCTGGTCGTGAAAAACTGATGTTAGGTATAGGTTTTATATCAACATCTAAAGCCATTAGCTCCAAAATGGCCTCTAAAAGCTCTTCATCCAGTAAAGTTTCAGCAGGTTTTAGTTCTTCAGTAACCTCCAGTTTTCTATCAACTATGAGGAGACCCACGTTTAAATATCTGCAAATATCATAAACAGTGTCATCTACCAATGAATCTGGACAACCAATGTACTGATTGTGGGAACCCCTCTTGTAATATACCACTTGTCCTATGGCTTCGAGTATCTGTCTTCCACTCTCTCTTTCACCTTTACACTCTACTGCTACTAATTTTCTCCGTTTTCTTGCTAAAATATCTGGGATTCTACCTCCTATCCTTATCTGGTGTGTCGGTTCTAAATCATGAATTTCTGTGGTAAATTTAGAGTCTACCCAAACGATGTATCCTCTTTCATTGATAAGAAAATCACGAATGGATTTTACTACAAGAGCTTCAGGTATCATCCAATTTTTAATTCGATTTTATCCTGTATATTTCATTTACTCCAATGCTATAGATTACTGTCTTTACTACTCCAATTTAAAATATCGGTCGTGTCTTATCATAGGTGTAAATTCACCTCCTACCTGATATTTTTATCCAGCTTCATAACTTCAACGATGAACGATTCATAGCTCGCCCTCTCGTACCTCATCTTCATAAGCAGATTGCCAAGATTCTCTGCTCCTCTTTCACTCCACTTCATCCATTTATTCTTCATTCTCTTCGCTATTTCTCCCATTAACCTCTCCATCCAGTTGTTGTGCCAGGGAATTGCTATTCCCTCAAGCTTCTTGTAGGCAAACAAAAGAATGTTCTTCATATGTCTTTTGAAGAACCTTGAAACCCTCCAATAACCTTTCGATTCCATCTCCTCAGCAAATTCATTCAGAGCTTTCTCCGCTTTCTTAATTCTGCTCTTTAGATCTGGCTTATCAAGAGAGTTCTTTAACCTCAGCAAAATCCCTTTAACTCCATTCACATATTTTCTTGTTCTGAGATCAACTCCATGCTGCCATGCTGTATTAACCTCTCTCCAGACGTGAATCAAGTCGATCTGCCTTTCTTCAAAGCAATTGAGATCTTTGTCAGCATCTCCAACAACTACTGCTCTAATTTCATACCTTTCCTTCATTTCCTTATAGCCTTCGCTGACTCCAACGATGACGCTTCTTCCGGCGATAACTTTTACATCGAGCTTCCCTTCACATCTCTGAGCGTGGAGCTTTGTTCCATCAGCTGAAACAAAGCTGTCGTATTCAAACGATCCTTTTTCCCCTTCCATTCCAAGCTCCTGCACCCTCCATATCGTTGATTGGGAAGGAGATTCTGTCATTCTCTGCAGTCTCTGTCTTGATTCTCTATAGCTCATGGATAGAGCGTAATCGACTGCTATTGCTGCTATGTCTGGCTGGTAAAGTCTTTTCTCATCGAATTCTATTAAGTTATAGAGAGGGCAGGAGGTCCTCCCAGTCGATTTATCCTTGTAACGGTGAAGGTGGCCTTACCGAGTTGCGTTACAATTGTTCTCTTCTCTCTGCTGTGCTTGTGGTAATCGTTTTTTTCCGTATCCTTTCTGCATTGATGTGATGAGAACGCTATCTATCTCCTCCAGAACTCTTAAAATTATAGCTTCAATTCCTTTTAAAGCGGAAGTCAGCTCTTGGATGGGAATCTTTTTATTTTGGATGTCTATGGTTAACTGTAGGGGTATTTCTATTTGGAGCTGCATGGGTGGGATAAATCCCTGCCCTTTTTAATTTCCAAGGAAGATGTAACAGCACCAAAATTTTAGCAGCTCTATTATACTTCTTTGGTCTTTCTCTAAGGAAAACGAGCAATTATCTATCCCTATTCGAAGAGATAAGCCATGAATCTGTTAGGATTTACTACCATAGGCTTAAGAAAGTTCTAAAGAAACCAAGAAAGAAGGAAAGAAGGTTAATAGCAATAGATGAAACAAAGCTAAAGCTGGAGAAGAAGCTAATCTTTGTATGGACTGCTGTGGATGTTGATACAAAAGAATGCTTAGCTATATGGCTGAAGGAAGAAGTTCTTTCCATGCTTACGTTTTCCTCAAAAAAGTTCTAAAATACTGCAAAAACAAGCCAGAAGTGGTTGTTGACGGGGGGTTCTGGTACAAATGGGCTTTGAAAAGGTTGGGATTGAAATACAGGCACGAGACGTTTGGAGAAAGGATGCAGTAGAGGGCTTCTTTTTTAGGTTTAAGGAGAGAACGAAGAGGTTTGGAACAGGTTTCTGTTCAGGAGCTCTTTTGATTTTGTACAGAGTTGGATTGAGAGTTTTATGGCATTCTATAACTACTGGAGGTGTTAATTTGACAGCGCCAATATTTCGATTCGAGCCGAATATTAATATAAGCAAACAAATACCTCATTCACAAAAAATTTCATATATCCTGCATTAGTGTTCGTTGCTTGGATTTTAAAGGGTAGGATTTTGATTTTCAGAAAAAACACGCCGCCGGCAGGATTCGAACCTGCGACCATCGGCTTAACAGGCCGACGCTCTACCAGCTGAGCTACGGCGGCTCTTGCCATTCTCGTGTTGGGGTGAATTTAAAGTTTATCCTCGCATAGGTTAACCGTACTGTTCTTTCTCGTTTGTTTTTTGTTTTTTTGTTACTAGCAAAATAGGAAGTAAAATCACTAGTTACAGAAATTATAATTCGGAGTCTGTACTACTCGTCCACAAACTCGACAATTTTTCGGAGGTTAAACGAGCAGTACTTCCCAGCACTTTAGTTTTTGTCTTTGCGTATCTCAAGAAGAGGTGCCAGCAGTATGCAGATGAGATTCCATAGCAAAGCTATTCCATAGTTTCTATTTATATTCCTTTGCGATTTTTTGAGGATTCTTCTCCAGAGAATTTTTCAACAAGTAGCACATGTGCTTATTCAAACAATTACCGGGGGAAGAAGACATGCCCAGACCGAATTCAGGATTGCGTAAGCTTGTCATAGTATTCACAGTAGGTTTACTGCTCTTAGTCGTTTTAGGCGTTGTCACAGCGGGTAAGGGAAGTGAGAAGGGTGAGCTGAAAGTAGCCTCTAAAATAACTGCTAAACTATCAGAAGAAATAGCCAAAGCTGGAGCTGAGGAGCTACCAGTAATCATTTTACTTAAGAAAGGTGATACGCCTACAGAGAAAATACAGCTCCAATCAACAGTAGCTTCAACCGTAGAGGCAAAAGGTGGCAAAGTTAAGTACAAATACAGGCTAATAAATGCCATCGCCGCAAAGGTGCCTGTAAGCAAAATAACAGAGCTCGCACGGCTAGATGAAGTTGAAAAAATATTCTACGATGAAGTTCTCTTTATTCCACCAACACCGCAGGTTCGGGCTGAAACGTCACTCGAGAACGCCACAAAAAGCATAGGTGCAGACTACGCTTGGAACTTGGGCTACGATGGAACGGGAGTAACGATTGCTGTAATTGACACGGGAATAAACTACACCCATCCAGATCTCGGTGGTGGTTTTGGAGCAGGATATAAAGTAGTCGGCGGTTATGATTTCGTAAACAACGATGATAACCCGATGGACGATAACGGGCATGGAACCCACGTTGCTGGCACTATCGCAGCTAATGGGAGCATAAAAGGGGTTGCTCCAAATGCTACGCTTTTAGCTGTAAAGGTTCTTGGTGCTGATGGCGGTGGATATCTTTCTGACGTAATTGCTGGCGTAGACTGGAGCGTTGCAAACGGGGCAGACATTATAAGCATGTCCTTAGGCGGATTTTCTTTGCCAAACGACGGTAACAACCCACTCAGTCTGGCTGTAGATGCTGCCGTAGACAGAGGAGTTGTAGTCGTCGTCGCTGCGGGGAACGAAGGTCCTGGAACGGGGACCGTATCTCGCCCGGGTGATGCTAAGAAGGCAATTACAGTTGGTGCAGCAAATACCAACGGTACAATAACAATTTCTGATGACGTAGTCGCGGAGTTTAGCAGCAGGGGAGCAAGCGCATTTGGCAGGCTCGATCCCGATGTTGTAGCCCCTGGAGTCGCTATAAACTCCACATCTGCTAACGGTGGCTATGAAACAAAGTCCGGAACATCCATGGCAGCTCCATTTGTTTCCGGAGCCGCAGCCCTTCTACTGCAGAAAGATCCAAGCTTGACGCCTGAACAAGTTAGGGCAATTTTGATGCACACTGCAAGCAGTATCGGCGGCCACGTTTTTGAGCAAGGCGCTGGCTTAATCAACCTCACAAATGCCCTAACTTACAACATCAGTACAAGCATAAACGGTAACGATCGCTGGGAAGTAAGCGTAATGCCCGGTTTAAGCGCAACAGCAACGCTCACCTTAAACAACGATAATGACTACGTGGTTAACTTCTCGTTTACCCTCGAACAAATAACAGATTTAGAGGGGGACAAATCCCTACCACAATCAAGTTTCTCGCTACCGAGCTACGTTGTCGTTCCACCAAAAAGCAGTAGAAGTGTTAAAATAACCTTTACAGCACCAACCAATGCTGAACCAGCCATTTACGGCACGACACTCATTATTTCTGGATACTCTGCCGTACTTAGAGTGCCCATCGTCATCACGATTCCTCTGCTGGGAAACGGAACGATTAATGGCAGCGTTGATGATGGCGCGATATACGGAGGAGACTGGATATACTACAAAGTAAAGGCATACAACGGAACTTCTCTCTACGCTAAACTCGAGTGGGGCAATACAACCAATGATCTAAATTTATACTTGCTCGCTCCCAACGGTGAGCTCGTTGACCGGTCAGAAAGTGGTAATGGAACTTACGAGGAAGTAAGCTTAGCTGACATGGTTTACGATGAATACTGGCTTGCTGTTCATGCATACTATCTGAGTACTACTCAGGAGATGTACACGATTATAGTATCCTATCCTCCAACTTCACAAGGCACCCTTCAGGTTTCACCATCGTCATGGCAGGGGAGTGTCAAGAGTTATGAAGTCAAAAACATCACGTTCACCATAACAAACGATAACGTGCCAAAAACTGTCAATCTGAGTGTAAACGTGCTCTCTCCAGGAAGCAGCGACTTCTTAACTTGTACGGTTGAAAATACTGGTGGAAGCTATCTTATCGTATGGAACGTGACTTCGAGCGGAATAGACGTAGCAAATGCCAAGTATTTGAACATTACCCTACAGTGGGATAATTCATCCAGCGACTTGGATCTAGCATTATTCTATTGGAATGGTTCAGCTTGGGTAAAAACGAGGTTTGAATCTGCACATAACAATGTACAGCTCGGAGAGGCTATAGAAGAACTTAAGAGCGTGGATGTCAGGCACTATCTAAAAACGTATCCCGACTTTGGCATTGGTATAGCAAACTGGGGCGCATCACAAACGTACAACCTTACAGTAAACTTCACCGACCTTTTACCGTGGGATGCTGCAAATGTAAACGTTACCTCCTTAACTTTAAATGCGAATGACGTAAAGTACGTTAACGTCTCCATTGACGGATCAAAGTTGATTCCAGGAAAAGAATACGAAGCTGTGTTCCTGATAAACAACGAAACTGAAGACTTCGCCACGGTGTGGCTGTACGTGTATGCTTTACCTACCCCCGTTCACGACGTTAATACTGGCAAAAACTTCACAACAATACAGGAAGCCATCAACGATCCCGAAACAATAGATGGACATACAATTACCATCGACCCCGGAGAATACGTCGAAAACGTATTTGTGAATAAGAGTATCACAATTATCGGAAACGGCCCAAAGGAAAGCATAATTATCAAAGCAAATGATCTGAACTCGTCTGTGATTTACATTGAAAACGCCAGCAACGCACGTTTGGATAATTTGGTATTGCAGGAAGGTCGATGCGGTATTAGTTTGTACAACGTAAGCAATTTCACAATCTCAAATGTTAAGGCTGTTAACAACATCTATGGAATTCTCCTAACGTCATCTTCTAACAACACGATAAATGATAGTGTAATCAGCCAGAACGATTATGGTATTGCGCTAATAAACTCGTCGTACAATACTATTAAAGTAAACGAAATCCTGAATAACGACAAGGGCTTCTATCTGAACAATTCGTCTTCCAATCTCATATACCTCAACTACTTCAACAACACAAACAACACTTACAATGAAAAATCTATCAACACCTGGAATACAACAGTCGGCAACTACTGGGGCGATTATCTCGGAACAGACAGCGATGGAGATAGGATAGGCGATGTTCCATACGAAATCGACTCCTACAACGCAGACTATAAACCGTTGCTCGTCAAACCGCAAGATCCGCCATACATAGCTGCCAGCTATACGCCCATAGTCGATCAAACGATGACGACGAACTTAACCCTTAGAGTTCTCGAGTTCTGGCCATCGATGCTAGTAGTTTACGAAAACGACAGCGTTGTTTACTCAAACGGATACGGTTGCTACGAGCCGATTGAAATTCCAATCAACACAACGAAACCTGCTGTAATAACGTACAGAATTCTGGCAAACGATACCCGCAACAACTCTGCAGAGAAAACACTTACGGTATGCGTAATGCCTACGCCAGAAGAGACGAACGAAACCCAAGTTACTCTGCAGCAAAACAACGCAACAGAGATCGACTTAGGTAACTTGACAGTGGAGATTAACTCAACTTCAAGCGTTTCTGGTAATGTATCGGTAAGATTCTACAACTCCTCTCCAATAGCCTCGCTTTCTGGTAAGAACGCTGTAATTTACTTTGCTATTAATGTCGATGATGTAATCAATAGCAACGTTTCGTCTGTAACGATCTACTATCACTACAGCGATAGCGATATAGCAGGGCTAAACGAGTCGAGTCTGAGAGTATACTACTACAACGAAACGTCAACGCGGTGGGAACAGCTTGAGGGAGGAGTAAACAGAACGGGGAAGTACGTCTGGGGCAACACAACCCACTTCAGCCTCTTTGCAGCCTTTGCCGAACCAAAACCAGACCTAACAGTAGAATCAATATCTACTCCATCAAGCATGACAGCAGGAAACACGTACTCTATAGGCGTTGCAGTCGCGAACCTCGGTGGAAGTGCATCCAATATTAGGGTAACGCTCAAAGCAGATGGAGCGGTTGTTGGCAATCAAACTATAGCTTCGCTGAATGCTGGTGAAACGAAGACTGTAACATTCTCATGGACTCCATCAGCGGGGAGCCATACTCTAACAGCTATTGTGGATCCCGACAACAACATCGATGAGCTTAACGAGGGTAACAACACCAAATCTATAGCTGTTAACGTGCAATCGCCATCAACAAGCGGAGGCGTAAGCGGAGGAGCAGGAGGAGGCGGTGGTGGCGGAGGTGGTGCAGGTGCTCCATCTTACAAAATAGGGAGCATAACTATCTCTGCTCCAAGTAGCGTAAAAGCGGGCGAAACTTTCAACATTTCAGTTAGCTTCACTACGAACTTCCGCACATCCGGCGCAAAAATAACTGCGGTTGTGCCAAGGGGTTGGAGTGCTACATCGCTAACAATCGATGTCGATTACGGCGGAAAAGGAAACATAACCGTCAGTGTTCCTGAGAATGCAACCACAGGAAAATATACGATAACTGTGAAGGTAGATGCACGTTACGATGCTAAACAGAGAAACGTTACAATCAAAGTAATTTCGAGTTATGGTAGGGAAAAGGGCGAAACTACAGCTCCTCCTGTATCGATAAAGTACACGAAGACGAACAAAACCGCGCAACCTACAGCACAAACACCATCTACACCAACGTCTGAGATAACACCCACTCCTGAAATTACTAAAGAAGCACAAACTCCTGAAAGCAAAATCCCGGGATTTGAAGCTCTACTAGCCCTGACCATTATTGCTGCGGTAGCAATACTGAGAAGAAGGCAGTATCGGTAACTAATTAATATGTTTTTATAAAAATCAATACGTCTTTGCCACGGCGTTGAGGTACCCTTTGCCACCACAAATTACACAGCTTCCCTTGTATTCTACATCTATCCAGTCTGGCAGCTCTTCAATTCTGCCAAGAACGTCTCCGCCAGCTTCTTCTTCGAGGGCTTTTCCGCAGTCAATCGATGAGCATAGGTGTACGAGGGCAACGCCCTTTCCAACCCATTCCGAAATGCTGGCAATATCGTCAAAATACCGGATTTTCTCCTTCATTTTTTCGAGAGCAACATTTATCATGCGTTTCTTCATTTCTGCTGCCCATCCCTCGATTTTTTCCTTCGTAATCTCGTCGATCGAGACTTTAAACTTCTTTCTCTCGTCCCTAAAGGAAATAACAGCCGTGTTTTCCTCCACTTCTCTCGGCCCAACCTCTATTCTCATCGCTACACCCTTCAGCTCCCACCTGTAGTACTTCGCTCCCGGTCTTTCGTCGCTGTCATCCAGCAAAACGCGGTAACCGTAGCCCTTCAATCTGTCGAGAATCTCCCCGCATAGTTTGAGGACCCCCTCTTCTTTCCCCTTGTATAGAACGGGAATTATGACCACCTGGATTGGCGAAACCTCAAATGGCAGCACTAAGCCGAGATCATCGCCGTGGATGCTTATCAAAGCAGCTATGCAGCGCTCGGATATACCGTAGCAGGTCTGGTGGGCAAATTCTCGCTCCCCATCTGGCTTTTCGAACATTATGCCAAAGGTTTTCGCGAAGTTGTTTCCGAGGTGGTGAACGGTACCAATCTGCATCGTTCTGCCGTCAGGCATTACGGTGTCGAATGCAATAGTGTAGGCAGCTCCGGGGAACTTGTCCCACTCCGGTCTCCTTATCACAAGGTAGGGAATCGCAAGAAAGTCGTAGAACTCCTTGTAGTAGCCTATCGCTTTTCTAATCTGTTCTTCTGCCTCTTCAAACGTTCTGTGAACTGTGTGTGCCTCCTTGAAGGACGTTATCTCGCGAAGCCTTATGAGGGGGCGGGTGTGCTTCGTTTCGTAGCGGAAGGTGTTGACTATCTGGTAAACTTTCAAAGGTAAATCCGCATGACTCCTTACCCAGAGCTTGAAAACGGGATACATCGCCGTTTCGCTTGTCGGCCTTAATGCGAGCTTCACATCCAAACGCGTTAATCCGCCATGTGTGACCCAGTAAACCTCATTCTCAAAGCCCTTTATGTGTTCTCCTTCCTTACCAAGCTCTGTTTCCGGAATTAAGGCGGGAAAGTAAACTTCGTCATGATCCCTATCCATTATCTCCCTAAGCTTTCCATAAACGAGCTGTCTCAGCTTAAAGCCAAAAGGATACCAGACGTAAAGCCCCTTTACAGGGTAGCGAATATCCATTATCTCCGCCTGCTGAATGAGTTCGTGATACCACTCCGAGAAATTTTCCTTTGACGGCAAGCTTTCAGATTTATCCTGAACCATGCAACCACCTTTAAGGCGGGAGAGTCGGCTTTTTATTAAGCTTTCGTAAAACTGCAGAAACTACAGACTGCTGAGGATAGCATCCATGTCGAGCTTTTCCTCAACCACTTTGGCAAATTCCTCTATTCCGTCCGTTCTTTTTGGTGTTTCTACACCTATATGCTTGCACAAAGCCCTTACAACGCTATCGTTCCAGAAAAGCCCGTGCATGTACGTGCCCCAAACCATACCGTCATCGCTCGCACAGCCCTCGCTATCGAAGATGGGGTTGGATGTTTTCGTTACTCCCTTGTGGATCTCGTAGCCCCACACTTCCTTACCTCTTATCCTATCAAGAATTACTGCATTTCCCCTCACTTTCCTTTTAACTTGCCTGCAAATCTTCCTGAACTCCCTGAACTCCGTTACTGCATCAAGCAGACCGACACCTTTAACCCTAGCGATGCCATGCTCCACTCCGTAATCTATCAGCTCTCTGCCCAGCATCTGGTAGCCTCCGCATATCCCTATCACCGGCCTATCCCTTGCAAACTTCCTGAGCTTTTCGTCCATTCCCGAACTCTTTAGAGCTTTTAAATCTGAAATCGTGTCCTTGCTTCCTGGCACGATTAAAACCTCACAGTCGAGTGTTTCTTTTAAGTCTACAAACCTGCATAGACTCCTTATGGGCTCGAAGTCCGTGAAGTTCGAAACCCTCGGCAGTCTTAGCACTCCAACTTCTCCGCTTCCGTCCCACTCTTCGATGCAAAGCGAATCTTCGGAAGGCATTGGCGTGCTTATGTACGGCAACACGCCGGTAACTCCAACGCCGGTCATATCCTCGAGCTGCCTTATTCCGCTTTCAAGCAGTTTTTCGCTTCCCCTAAGCCTGTTTATAATGAAACCCCTTACAAGAGATGCTACATCGTGCGGAAGCAGGCGGTACGTGCCGTAAAGGGAGGCAAAAACTCCTCCTCTGTCTATGTCTCCTACGATGTATATTGACGGCTTTGCAACGCGTGCAATACCTATATTCGCCACATCTCTGTCGTAGAGGTTAATTTCGGCCATTCCACCTGCTCCTTCTATCACAACAACATCGTATTCCATGGCCAGCTGCCTGTAAGCATCTTCCACAACTTTCATTATCTTTGGAACCTCTTTGTAGTAATCGAGGCTCGAAATGTCCTTAACGGCCTCTCCAAGTACGATCAGCTGTGAAATAAGATTTCCCTTCGGCTTCAGCAGAACTGGGTTCATAAGCTCGTTTGGTTCTATACCCGCAGCCTTCGCCTGAAACGCTTGCGCAATCGCAATTTCCTTTCCCTCTTTCGTGACGAATGAGTTCAAGCTCATGTTCTGTGCTTTGAAAGGCGTTACAGCATAGCCTCTCTTGCTGAGTATTCTGCATAACGCTGCTACAAGAACGGATTTTCCCGCATGGCTTGATGTGCCTGCGATCATTATTGCCATTGCTCAAATTTTTTGCATTTTGAGTTTAGATTTTTTCCGCTAGGGCAATAGCAAGATTGTTGAAGGACCTTCGAAAAATTACTTATTAGCTAAGAGCTAAAGATGGTAAAATGAGAGCAAAGGCGGATAGGAAGGTAGGAGAAAGCTCGAAGACGTTCAAGAAGATTTGCCAGCGAAGAGAGAAAGAGAAGACTTGAAGCGTTTGTCGCAAAACTTTCCTCCGATAACTACACGGCTGAAGATTTTAGGAATGACTTCAAAAGGGAGTTTGGAGTTGAACTCGGAGAGGTTGCCGCAGAGATTATGAACATGCTCAAGGAAGTTATGAAGAAGGGTCGAGATAAGAGATAAGTATAGAATAGAAGTATAGGGAAAAGTTATAGAAATTAATGGTGATGAGTATAAAATGGATTGCAAGGAGTTTTTCCGCTCGTTGTTCAAGTGGGCTGGCTAATGAAAGGTCAGAGAAAAAAATTCCACGCCAGAATCATCTTTTCTAACGTTCTACTAGCATCGACACCAACAAACCAATCCAGCACAAAGGATAAAACCCATTAGTCCCAATAAAAAAACCAATGATCACATACGTAAGGCTTGCAGAAATGTTCGGAATCCCTCCGGCGATATCCGAAAAAGTTGCCAATGCCCTTGCAGACGTAGAGGAGAATTTTGGCGAGGTGATTCGCATTGAGGAATTCGACGAAATTATGGATGAAGTTGGCGAATTCCTAGCGGAGATAGCCAAAGATGTCGAAGACTTTAACGCCGTTTGCATGGCGATAAACCTGTATGCGTTTTGCTTAGCGCTTGAAAGAAGGATGAGAGAGGTTGGTTTTGAAGAGGTCAAAGCCAGTCTTTCAGACGTTTTCAGACTCAGAGATCTCATAAGCGGCGTTAAACTCCCGCAAGCTCCAATATACCACCACCCGCTCGTAAGAACTGTCTGGCAGGACATGGAACCCCTAATCACTCTAAAAATCTCAGAGATAGTTAGGGAGATGGCCGAGGACATCTGGAGGGAACAGTTTTAAAGTTTGGTGAAAGAAGTTTGTTGTGAAAAAGTTGCGGCATCTCGGTACAGATGAAACCGAAAATGCTGAAACAGCTTTAAATAGCCTTATTTACCTCTATATAGCTGGAGAAATAGTCGAGGCTGCAAAAGATAACAAGGGGTATTCTTACTGCAATGCTGAAGCAAAATTCGTTGACCTTGACATGCTCTCTCTGCTAAAAAGCTACGGACTTGCAAAGAGTAGTCCAAGAACTTCGGATAAGTGGGCTCCTCACTTCACATCTCTGACACTCAAGGGGAGAAAGGTTGCAAAAGAGGTTGTTAAAGGTAGAATTTCAGACCATTCAAGCGAAATTGAATCATTCATTTCTAAAAATCCAAAGGTTGTTCAGATTTTGCTCAGAGGACTTAAGAGGAGAAAGGGAATAAGCATTCAGATATCCGGCGATACTGGTCTTAGGTTGGAAGACGCCATGAGTTTGTACGACGTGCTCCCACACATGCAATCGGCTGAACTCGATTCTTTGCCGGCTATATGTTCGAAGGTTTTGCTGAATCCACCATCGAATCTAGAGTGGGCTTTCTGCCATTTTTATGCAAATACAGTATTTCGAAAGGCCGCGTTTCAACTCTTTGAATTTCTCGAATCCATCGGCTTGGCTGCGAAGGTGTATGTGCACGACGCATGGGGAAATTACCTGTGGGACGAATACAGGGCTCCTGAAGAAGTCTTTGAGGCTATGTTCCGCCCGGTAGAGATAAACTTAGAAACCCTCCAGAGATTCGGAGCTATTGTAATTATCTTATACACAGGCCTTTCCAAGGAACTCGAAGAGCTTGCGATGTTTTACGGCATCCCTTCAAAGATGATCGAGGATGAACGCATAACAATGGAAAGGCTCGGAATAGTTGAAGGCAGGACGGTCGTTAAAAAAGAGAGGTTTGAGAAACACGCCAGAATGAGACTTGCTGAGGTACTATGCAAAGAAATCTGTCAAAGCTAACGAATCAGAAACGGGTACCTCAGAATGGTAACAAAACGTGAGAACTGAAATCGCGCTGCCAAAGATTTTAACAAAATCAGCAAAGTTAAAATATTTGGCTACAAAAAGGCGTTGGGATTGAACATGCCGGCTACAATAGTGGTTGGAGGTTTCTGGGGCGATGAAGGCAAGGGAAAGATAATCGCCCACATCGCACATTCAGATAAACCCACAATAATTGCAAGAGGTGGAGTTGGGCCAAACGCTGGCCATACCGTTGAAATTGAAGGAAAGAAGTACGGCGTCAGAATGATCCCGTCGGGCTTCGTTTACAAGGATGCGAAGCTCTTCATAGGAGCTGGAGTTCTCGTAGACCCAAGGGTTTTTTTGAGGGAAGTTGAGCTGCTTGACGTTGCCGAAAGGGCTAAGCTCGACTATCGATGCTCAATAATAGAGGAAAAGCACATAGAAGAGGACAGTACGAGCGCACATTTGAAAGGAAAGATTGGTTCAACTGGAACGGGTTGCGGGCCTGCAAACAGGGATAGGGTAATGAGAGTAGCAAAGCAGGCGAAGGACGTTAAAGAACTTCGCCCGTTCCTCACAGACGTCCCCCTTGAAGTTAACGAGGCGATAGACAGGGGAGACCTCGTGCTGATTGAGGGAAGTCAGGGCTTTGCTCTAAGCCTTTACTATGGGACATATCCATACGTTACCTCCAAGGATACTACCGCTTCTGCAATAGCATCCGACATCGGAGTGGGGCCGACGAAGGTAGATGAAGTCATTATCGTCTTCAAATCGTTTCCAACGAGGGTTGGATCCGGGCCATTTCCAACAGAAATGCCGCAGGAAGAAGCCGAGAGGCTCGGAATAGTGGAGTACGGAACTGTTACAGGAAGGAGGAGGAGGATCGGTTATTGGGATGGAAAACTTGCTCGCTACTCTGCAATGGTGAATGGAGCAACGCAGGTGGCGATTACAGGCATAGACAGGATTGATAAGGAGTGTTATGGCGTTACGGAATGGGAAAAGCTTACACCAAAGGCAAAGCAGTTCATCGAAAAGGTTGAAGACGACGTAAAGGTTCCCGTGACTTTGATCTCAACAGGCCCGGAAGTGGGGCAGATTATAGACCTCAGGGCTGAAAAACTTTAGTAATTATTTTTATAAATTAAAAATTTTTTGCGAAACTATTATATTTTTTCAGACAAAAAATTTAAAGCAATATTGAAGTTCAATGGTCTCATTTGTTTATGTCACGTCAGCAGAGTGTGCCAAAACGTCGGCATCCAAAAGGCTAATATGCCGAAGTTATTAAGCTCATCCATGAAAAGGAGTTTGCTCGACATTTTAGCCTGCCCCATTTGTAAAGGAGACCTCGATCTTGTTGTTGAGAAGGAAAATGAGGAGGAAATTCTTGAAGGCAAACTGATATGCAAGAAATGTAACATAGAATACCCCATTGAAGAAGGAATTCCGAACATGCTGCCCCCAGAACTGAGGTGAGCCTATGACGAAGTACATCATGGTGACTGGGGGAGTTATGAGCGGGCTTGGCAAGGGAATAACGGCAGCTTCCATAGGCAGACTCCTTGTAGATATGGGTTATAGGGTAATCCCCATCAAGGTTGATCCGTACCTCAACATAGATGCAGGGACGATGAACCCCTTCCAGCACGGTGAGGTTTACGTCCTTAAGGACGGCACGGAAGTTGATTTGGATCTGGGGCATTACGAACGTTTTATAGGTGTTGAAGTCACCGGAGATCACAACATAACAACCGGGAAGATATACCGCAACGTAATCGAGAAAGAAAGGCGTGGAGATTATCTTGGTCAGACTGTACAAATAATACCGCACATAACCGACGAGATTAAGTCGTGGATAAGGAGGGTTGCGAAGGAGACGAATGCAGAGATCTGCCTAGTCGAAATAGGTGGAACAGTCGGAGATATTGAAGGGATGCCGTTCTATGAGGCAATAAGGCAGATGCACAACGAGGAAAACGAAGAGGACTTCCTGCTCGTCCACGTAACACTCGTTCCCCTTGATTCCAGCGGAGAGCAAAAAACAAAGCCGACACAGCACAGCGTCAAAGAGTTACGCAGTATAGGCTTGCAGCCAGATGTGATAGTCGGGAGGTGCAAGGAGAAACTGAGAGATGGGACGAAGAGGAAAATCTCCCTGTTTTGTGATGTGCCCGTTGAGGCTGTCATAAGTGCGGAGGATGCCAGCGACATATACGAGGTTCCGCTGATGTTCAAGGAGGAGAAGCTCGACGAATACATAATAAAGAAGCTCAGGCTTGAGAGAAGAACTCAGAATAACGAATGGGAGCAGATGGTCAAAAAGCTGAGAAGCCTTAAGAAAGAAGTTACAATAGCAGTTGTTGGCAAGTACATAAACGTGAAGGACTCTTACTTAAGCATTCGCGAAGCGTTAAAGCACGGAGGCATTGCAGCTGGCTGCAGGGTGAACGTTCTGTGGATAGACAGCGAAGAACTCGAAAAGGTTGATGAAGTGGAGATAGATGCGGACGGAATACTCGTCCCCGGAGGTTTTGGCCAGAGAGGAGCAGAGGGTAAAATGAGGGCAATACAGTATGCTAGGGAGAACAACATACCGTTTTTAGGTATATGCTTCGGCTTTCAGCTTGCAGTCATAGAATTTGCAAGACACGTAATCGGCTGGGAAGATGCGAACAGCAGCGAGCTCGCAGAAACTGAGCATGCTGTAATCGACTTACTGCCTGAGCAGCGCGAGATAGACAGGCTTGGTGGAACGATGAGGCTCGGAGATATCGAGGTCACGATAAAGCCTGAAACTATTGCCTACAGCCTCTATGGCAGGGAAAAGGTGTACGAGAGGCACAGACACCGCTACGAAGTTAATCCGGAGTTCATTTCAGAGTTTGAAAAGCATGGACTTGTATTTTCAGGCTACTCCGATGGAGGAAGAAGGATGGAGATCATGGAGTATCCTGAGAATCGCTTCTTCTTCGGTACGCAGTTTCACCCAGAGTTCAAATCTCGCCCGTATGCTCCATCGCCACCCTTCGTAGGATTTGTTAAGGCTGCGCTCGAATACTCCGAGTCTTCGTAATTCCAAATTTTTTTCCTACTATGTAAAGGACTTTTGTTCCGCTGGCAATCGCCTGCATAGCTGTCCTTCTTCCGAAGTTTGTCAGATATTTCGCCCTACTGCACACCTGCACATGCCGGAGCAATGTTGCTCGCGCTTTTATTCCCCGTTCAAAGAGTTTAGTCTTCCTCCACCGGAGTATAGTGATCACATTCGTCGGGATTCTTTAAGCAGCCCCACTCAACGCACTGCTTATAGTACTTGCAGTTCTCACACTTTCGCATGGCAATCTATCAAAGGCTGATAAGATTTTACTTTCAGGAGAAGCACAGGAAAACGTAAATGTAGGGTAGGCCGAAGATGACACATGGAGTTATTCACCCTCGATGTCGGCAGCGGCACCCAAGACTTTCTCCTTATGAAAGATGAAAACATCCGGAACTGCCCAAGGATGATTCTGCCCTCTCCAACACGAATAGTTGCAAGAAGGATAGGGGATGCAACCAGGCGGGGAAAAGACGTCCACCTTGTTGGCTACACGATGGGTGGCGGGGCATGTGTGAGGGCAATAAAAAACCACATCAATGCTGGTCTGAAGGTTTACGCTGAAGAGAGAGCTGCGTTAACAATAGCAGACAATCTCGAAAAGGTCAGACAGATGGGGGTTGAGCTGAGGAGTCCTGAAGGAGACGTCGTAAGTATCGAGATGAAGGATGTCGACCTCCCATTTTTCAAACATGTCCTCGAATCTATTGGAGAAGAGTTACCATCAACGATAATCGTTGCCGTGCAGGACCATGGCTTCTCTCCCCACGAAAGTAACAGAAGATTCCGCTTCAGGATGTTCGAAGAGATGCTGAAACGAAGCGGTTACCTCCACGACTTCCTTTTCCATTCGGAAAAAATTCCTGCTGAGTTTAATCGCATGCAGAGCGTTGCCCAGAGCGTTAAAGATTTCTGTAACGATGAAGGAATTGAGATAGAACTGTACGTAATTGATACGGTATTTGCAGCGGTAGCCGGTTGCATGCTCGATGCAAGAGAATTTCCAGCCTTGCTTCTCAATTTTGGCAACTCCCACGTCGTTGGAGCTGTTGTTGACGATGATGGTTTCGTTCACTCGCTCTTTGAGCACCACACGAGCATTATGAGGGCGAAAGGGGAGCAGGGTATAAAGGACTTCGTGAACAGGTTTATTGAGGGAGAGATTACCAATGCGGACGTTTTCGAGGACGGAGGGCACGGAGCCTACGTAAGGGACGTGGTTGACGTCAAAGATGTAGTCGCCACAGGCCCAAACGTTCACCTCTGCAACTACAGAATTGCAAACCCCGCAGGAGACGTAATGATAGTAGGTAACCTCGGAATGGTTTCCCTTTTCGAAAATCTTAAGGAGGAGCAGGGAAAGTAGTAGTATGCCAACGTACGTTTTCGACAGAGATGGTTTCCTCAAGTTTCTCGAAAAGAACCTCCGCGAAGATATAATGGTCGTTGTTTCCAGCGACATAACAGACGTTGACGTTACAAGCGGTGATTCCCATGGCTTGGGAAAGAGAGACTTTTAC
>Ga0190367_1000311_pt1 | contig 37007 bp, 35 predicted proteins | sample 4872181011_MG_FD_171838 | JGI IMG/M metagenome (GOLD analysis project Ga0190367, IMG submission 171838) | Hydrothermal vent microbial mat bacterial communities from Southern Trench, Guaymas Basin, Mexico - 4872-18-10-11_MG | ecosystem: Environmental > Aquatic > Marine > Hydrothermal vents >... | reverse complement strand
TTACTAAACATAGAGGAGGTGGTAAAGTTATCCTATGTGGATCTAGTTTTTCAATTACTCGAGATGTTTTTGATAAAAGAAGTCCATTACTAGGTTTATTTGCACCAATAGAAATCGGTTTAGTTCATCCGGCAGACGCTATATACTCTTTTCAAAAAATATTTTCTGTTAAGGATGCTTTCCTATGGGGATTGATAGCTAGGGATCCATGGATACTCGGGCTAGTTAAACCTAAGAATGGTGTAATAACTACTATAATAGAGAATTATAAGCCTTTAGTTTCTTCAGTTTCTGGATTAGTTGGAGAAGTATTTGAAGAGGAAGATAGGAAGTTAACTAGACTTTATGATGCTGTACTACGTCTCCTATCTCTCAACTATTGGTCATCAGCAGATATTGCTCAAAAGCTCTACGAATCCAGATTAATCGAGAAGCCTGAGATGGGAATTGTTACTGGTATACTTAATCAGTTGTACAACATGGGTTTTGTAGATAAAGTAAAATTAGTTTACACTAGAGGGGGGAGAACATATTATAGGCATAAGTCAAGCTTAATTTCTCTACTACTATATATCGATGAGAAGTATGGAGATAGGGATGTAAAGCCTAATCTAGATGATATAGCAAGTAAAATTGGTTTCGAGTTACAGTTTTTCTTAGGTGAAATACTAGCTGAATATAAAAAGTTGGATAGAGGATACCTAATTATGCCTAGAGGAGAGGGTGATATAGATATCGTTTTACTATCAAGAGGTAGACCAGTTATAGCATATGAAGTTAAAATAGGGCCAATAACTGTTAATGAAGCTAGGAAAGCTGTTAAAAATATGGAGAGATATGATTTTCTAAAGACAGGTTTAATAAGCTTATCTGAAGAACCACCGCAGTTAGCAGATGAAGTATTAGGTCCAGAAAAATTAGTTAATATTGTTAGAGGGTTAAGGGGAGGATTGGGCTAGGTGGAAGACCAGCGATCTTCGCTAGAAATATAAAAGCCGAAGATACAGCAATTATAATTATTAAATTAACTACTTGACTCAGTATTATGTATCTTAACTTTCTTCCATGTCTCTCGATAATACTTGATGGATATCTAAATAATCTTGAAATTATATTTGGCAGTGGTAGAAGGAATGGAGTTTTCTCTCTATACTGAATATATTTCTCTCCATACTCTTTCTCCATAAACATCTCTTCCCATTCAGCAACTACTAGTACAACTAGAGTTTGTATTGTCCAGATTAATGTTGGTGGTGGTACATAGCCTCCTTTAGGTGCGGGTAAACCAGTTGACAATACTAATAATCCATAGCTCCAAATTATATATCCTAAATACTGAGGATGTCTACTATATCTATAAATCCAAAAATCAATAATTTCGATTCCTTTGTACTTTCCATATAGCCAAGTTGATACTCCAATTGTGAATATTAGTATGCCTAAGAATATTATAACTAGTGATGCCGGGACTAAAATATTTGTATGTGCTACATATGGAATTGAGGCTCCATATAAAATGGCTACTATAGTATTAATAATTAGAAATGGTAGTAAGACAATTACGCATGAATTAATAATATTCGGATTAACCTCAAGAAATGGAAGCCACAAGGCTCTTAAAGCTCCAATACCAGCTAAGAAAAACATAGAAAAGGCAAAGTAACCAAATGTCGGAAGGAAAAATACAAATGAACCTAAAATAGATAAGCTTCCTTTCTTAAAGATAAAACCGAGAATTATTAGGGCAATAATAATTACAAGGCATATAGCGCCGATAATTCTTAAAAAGTTTAAGGCTTGTTGCATACCTTCGATATCCCACATTAGAAAGTAATCTGGAACTATACCTAGTAGGAGCTGATGCATATATCTAGGTAGCTCTACGGTAAGATAAAATAATGCTAGAGAGAATACAGCTGATAATAAGCCAATAATGATGCCAACAAAGACAGACAAGTAAGTTCACCAAAGGTAAATATGTTGGGAGCTAACTAATATAAGAGGAAAGTTCTAGAATAATCATTATTTTCTCTAGAGGTGATCAAGTACTTCTCAAAATTTCTAAACTAGGTAATATTTGTAGTATTAACTTTTACTTGTTAGTATTTTATTCTACACTCTACTCTAATGAGTAGAGAGTGAAGTATATGTTTCTATAACAATATATATGTGCTTCCGTTTTATTTGGTATGGTTGGGATGTTATATTGGTGATACTGCTTTGTTCGAGAATTTAGTTGATATATTGAAGCGTTTTATTAAAGTGATTGCTACTAGATTACCTAATGATGTTCTTGAGTTCTTAGAGAAGGCTAGGTCAGTTGACTCCAGTGGTTTAGCTGGTCTAGCATACAAAGTAGTATTTGACAATTTAGATGTTGCTTTATGTGAAGGCATCATGATTTATTGAGATATTGGTGTGCTATTCTCATTTCCAGGAGATATCATATAATTTTTTGCACTATTAAGATTTTCTATTTTTTCTGAAATTAGTATTATTAGTAGGTGTATGTGATGCGCTATATTGTCTCAGCGACATTTGAGATCTCAGCTATTAAGAAGGGTATTCTTAATCGCTTTTCAGGGTTAAGCATTAGATCATTATTATACAACAAGATTTTAGCATCATTCCTTGATGCTGAAAGTATTCATGAATATAAGGGGTTAAAACCATTTAGTGTTTCACCGATATATGATTACCTAAAAGGTAGGCCTATGGTTTTCGATAGGGGAAGTGAATTTCAGCATGGTTTCTTTAAAGTAAACTTTCTGTCAATAAAGGATTACTATAAAGTTATAGATGCATTAACAAAATATGATGCGTTAATGATCGACGGTATACAAACAAAAGTTCTTAATATTGAGTTTTCAATTAAGTCGTACAATCAGCTCGTAAATAATACAAAGGTTATTAATGAATTCACAATCAATTTCATAACGCCAACATCCATTAGAGCATCACCATATTATATTAAAACGGTTAAAGTTAATGGTAAACGTAGGGTTATAGTTAAAAAGAAAAATAAGAGGAAGGTTACATATTTACCAATTCCACAGCCAAATTTACTTTTCAAAAGTATTCTTAGACAATTGAGGAAATTTAGTGGATTAGAAAGTTTTCCATTTAGTGAGATCTCTGACTTTATCGAATCTGACGGTGTATTTATAAAGGGGTATGATGATGGAATAAGAACTAGATTAATTAAAATTTCTCCTAAAGAGATGTATCTAGGTTTTGTGGGTAAAGTAACATTTAGAGTAGACTCAGAAAATGAGTACTCAAAATTTATTTATACCTTACTCCACTATGCTGAATATTGTAATATTGGTGTTGGAAGAACAGCTGGCTTTGGATGGATAAAAACTATTCAAATGAGATAGCTTTTAAATTCTAATCACCCAATCGTTATCTTTAAATTATATATCATTTGAGGTAAGAACCTAGCTATTATATATCTCTGAATTTCATTTGTTCCCTCGTAAATTGTTGTTACTATCGAATCTCTTAAATATCTCTCAATACCAACTTCAAAATCTAAACCAAATCCACCGTGAATTTGAACTGCTTGCCTAGCACAAAATTCAGCAGTTTCTGTAGCAAATGTTTTAGCAATACTACCTGCAACAGCAACTTCAGGTAAAGCTTTATTAGGAGTATTTAATTGTTTTTCACTAATTTTAGCCGCCCAATATGTTAGTAATCTAGAGGCTTGTAATCTTATAAGCATATCCGAAATCTTATACGATATACCTTCAAACTGATAAATCTTCTTGTTAAATGCCTCTCTCTCAAGAGAGTATTTTAATGCTTTTTCAAATGCTCCTTGAGCTATACCAACTGCTTGAGCAGCAATATTAATTCTAGTAAAGTTTAAGAGTATCATTGCATATCTATACCCCATACCCTCAACACCAATTAAATTCTCTACAGGAACTTTAGCATCTTCAAAAATTAACTCATATGGTCTATCACCACGCATACACATAACATTAATCTTCTGACCAATTTTTAGCCCTGGAGTGTTTTCTTTATCAACTAAAAGTAACGACATACCGGCATAAGGCTTATCCCTATCGATAGGCGTTGTCCTAGCTAAAATAATGATGTATTTTGCATATTCAACTGTACTTATAAGACACTTTTTCCCATTAACTATGTAATAATCCCCTCTTCTTTTAGCTGTAGTTTTAATACCAGCCAACCAACTACCAGCTTGAGGTTCTGTATATGCACAAGCGCCAATAGCACCATCAACAATTTCAGGTAAGAATTTCTTTTTCTGATTTTCATTACCCCATAGCAAAAGTGCTAAAGTAGAGAAATCAGTTGTATCTAAAACTACACCTAATGATGGTATAGCTCTACTAATTTCCTCTATAACAATCATTTTAGAAATTTGATCCCCACCCTCTCCACCATACTTCTCTGGTACGCATATACCAAATACTCCTAAACTCACTAAATCCCTAATAATATCATCAGGGATAACATCGTTCTTCTCTACACTTTTCCATAAATCTTCTAGCTTATCACTAACGAACCTCCTTATAGTCTTTCTTAGAAGTTCATGTTCAGGTTTAATAGGTATAGAATATATATCTAAAGAGTCAAATGGCAATACCATTAATGTCACCAAAAATAAAAACTATGTCTCATACTATTTTACCATTACTAATATTCATTTTTAACTTTATCAAGATTAAAAATAATAGAGTCGTCTTAGCTTTCGACATAGATCATGAAGCTTTAGAATCTCAGGCTTACAAGTAAATTTATAGTTACATAAATAGTCTTTAGTAATTAAGTGGAAGAGGCATTTCTAAGTATGATTATGTAAATTTTTCCTTCTAACGCTGAATATTCATCATCAGAGAGTTTTACATACCTATACTCACCTTCATATACATATATATCACGATAGGTTAGCTTCACATCATTATTCCAAGCAAATCCATAAATAGAATATAAGGTGTTGTTCCATGTACAGGTAATGAAAATAATATTATCATACTCGTCTCTAGGCCAATTCCTAAAGTAAAGTTTAATTTCCTCTTTAGTAGCTTCCTGATATGATGCGTTTAATAATGTAACGCTAATTCCAAGTTTCTCAACATAACCTCCACTAACCTTATAAACTCCGATAACTTCTTCGGGTTTATTTAGGTATTTAATATTAATTATAAAGCCAATATTATATGTTTCTTCTTCACTAATTATAGCAATTAATGATCCATTAACTATAGCTTCAAGGATGCTCTCATAATCATATTCAAGCACTTTTAGTAAAGCGGTAGTAGCATTCAACTTTTCATTCGTTTCTATAATGGGATGTATAGGTATGTTAATTATACTAGAGTTCTGTGTTTCAATAGAAATATTTTTAAAGTTAATGCCTATGTTGCCTAAGCTAGGTGAGTTATCATACTTTAGCGCAACTGAAGCGCTTAATACAACAAGTATTCCCGCTACAATAAATAGTATTATCTCTTTATACCCTATTTTACGCTCCATCTCTAAAAGTATCTAAAAAACTACTTGATATTAAGACCTACATTTACCTATAGCTAATAAAAAAGGTACTAATAGCTGATAAAGCAACGTACCTATAGTGGAGACTGAAAGATTTCAATAATATCCCTAACCTAGGGTTTATATCTAACTGAAATATTTCTCAAACAATATTTCTATTTGGTGACCTAGTTTGATTAATTTCGAGGAAAAAATTCAGCTTCAATTTCTTGTAAATGGTGAAATTTTATTAGATGAGGAGAGAGCAAAGCTTCTTCTTCTAATAAAAAAATTAGGTAGTATTTTGTCAGCTGCTAAGTCATTAAGTATTCCGTATACACGTGCTTGGGAACATATTATGAAAATGGAGAGAATTGCTGGTACACGCATACTTGAGGTAAAACGTGGTGGTAAGGGTGGAGGAGGAGCGAAACTAACGAGTGAAGGCCTAAAGTTATTAAATATGTATCTTAGGAGTTATAAAAACGTATTTAATCGAGATTTAGGTATACCTGAAAAGCTAGAATTTGAAAAAGTTACTCATATATATGCTGGTAGTGACGATATCCTATTAAAACATATCTTTAATATCCTTAGGAAGAAAGGTTATAAGCTAGAGAGTTATATAATCGGCTCAATAAAAGGTTTAGCATCCATTCTACTTGATGAAGCGGAGTTAGCTGGTATACACTTACTAGACCCAGATACTGGAAGGTATAATACTTCATATATAAAGAGGTACTCTGCTGGCGTAGACTTAATTCTCATTAGAGGCTATAAAAGGTTACAAGGATTCGTAACTAGAGAGAAGTTCGAGTACACAGATATAATTGACGGATTACTAAATGGAAAATTAAGATTTGTAAATAGGAATCCTGGCTCGGGAACGAGGATACTTGTAGATCATATATTTAATCAAATACTTAAGGATAGGGGTATAGAAGCCAAACCAGAAAATATTATTATTGGATATAGAGAATCTGTTAATACGCATCTTGAGGTAGCATCAACAGTAGCTGAGGGTAAGGCGGATGTAGGTATATGTATAGCTCCATGCGCAGAGTATTTTAATCTCAACTTTATACCTGTCAAGTGGGAAAACTTTGATTTTATCATAAGATCGGAAGACCTAGAAAAACCGATAATTAGGAAGTTTATAGAGGTCTTGAAAAGTGAGGAAGTTAAAAATTATGTGAGTAGCTTATCTGGTTATGAGTTGCATGAAGATACCGGAAATGTAATTAAGATATAAACTATATATGTTATTCCTTATTGGTTTTCCAATAACGAATAATATTTTGAAATGAAGAGAAGGAATATAATAATAGTTATCGTAGCAATTGCTATAATACTTCTTGCCGGATATTTTACTACACAATATTTCCTCCAACCAAAAGTGACTCTAAAAGTCTTCTGCGCTGGATCTCTAAAGATCCCACTTGATCAGCTAGCAAGCATCTATGAGGAAAAATATGATGTTAAAGTCGAGATTGAGGCTAGTGGAAGTGTTGAAGCCGCTAGAAAGGTTATCGATTTAGGAAAACCGTGCGATGTACTGGCTGTAGCTGACTATAGACTATTTGAACAGTACATGTATCCAGAACATACAGAGTGGTATGCGGCTTTCGCGTCAAATGAAGTTGTATTAGCATTTACAAGTAACTCTAAATATGCTGACTATATAATTAAGAATCCAGATAAATGGTATGAAGTACTAGCTAAGAAAGATGTTAAGTTTGGATTTTCAGATCCAAATAAAGATCCATGTGGATACAGAGCTGTAGGCGTAATTGCTTTAGCATCAATATATTATAACAATGAAAGTATTCTAAAAGATCTCATTCTTTCAAAAACTAATATTGAAGCATCGGTCAGCGCGTCAAAAATAGATGTTTATGTTCCGGCATCACTTGAAAAGCATGCTAGGGATTTAGAGATAAGATCTAAAAGTGTAGACCTAATTGCGTTATTAGAAGCAGGGTCCTTAGACTATGCATTTGAATATAAAAGCGTAGCTAAGCAACATAATTTATTATATATTGAGCTTCCAGAAAAAATAAATCTTAAGAATCCAGGATACGACGACTTCTATTCAAAAGTTACAGTTCACATTTTAGTTGGTAGCGAAAGGGAAGCAAGTATGACGATGAAGTCCATAGTATACGGTGTAACTATTCCTAAGTGTGCTAAGCACTTAAAAGAAGCAATTGAGTTTGTAAAGTTATTACTTAGTGAGGTTGGACGGGATGTATTTAGTAGAAATGGTCAAGATTTTCTAGAGAAACCCATATTTTATGGTAATGCTCCAAGTGAGATTAAGGGATGAACAGAGTAAGTGCAGAAAAATTCCTAATCTTACTTTATGGTATATCGTCACTAGCAATACTCCTTATACTGCTCCCTATAATTGCTTTATACCTAATGGGTGATCCAGAAACATTTTATAAAGTTTTATTTCAGGATCCAATATTATCTAAGGAGGCTTGGTCAGCATTATTCTTAACATTCGAAATTTCAATACTGTCAACAATTATATTATTGATTATAGGTATTCCGATTGGATATATTCTAGCTAGATTTGACTTTAGAGGTAAAAGTATTCTTGAAGCAATAATTGATATCCCATTATTAACTCCACATATAATCGCTGGAATAATGGTAATATCGGCATTTGGAAGAAATGGAATAGTAAATAGAATTTTGATGGGGCGATATTTCTCAGTAGAGGATGATGTATTAGGGATTCTTCTTGCAATGATGTTTGTCTCAATACCAATAATGATTGATACAATAAAAGTTGGTTTTGCTTCTGTAGATAGAAATCTTGAGCTTGTTGCTAGGTCTTTAGGAGTAAGTTTACATAGAGTATTTTTGTCAATAACCTTACCACTATCAGCTAGGAGTATAATAGCTGGTTGTGTGTTGTCGTGGGCTAGAGCTGTAAGTGAAGTTGGAGCAATATTAATAGTTGCTTATCACCCAAAGACAATAAATGTACTTATTTATGAGTGGTATACTACATATGGTCTAAAATATGCAGTAACTCTATCCATACTATTACTATCGATATTTATAGTGATATTTGCAGCTATATGGGTGATCTATAAAAAATGATTAAAATTAGAGATCTTGTAGTTATACTTGGCGATTTTAAGCTTGAAATTCCTAGCCTAGATATTAGAGATCAAGAATATCTGGTTGTTATGGGTCCAAGCGGAGTTGGGAAAACAGTTTTTCTATATACATTAGCTGGCTTCATAAAGCCAATAAAGGGTAGAATCTTAGTCAATGATGTAGATATAACGGATACAGAGCCTGAAGAGAGGTGCTTTCCAATTATACCTGAGGAGTATTGCTTATTTCCACATATGACTGTCTATGAAAATATAGCATTTGGATTAAAATTTAGAGGAGTTAACTATGATAAAGCTAATGATAAAGTTAGAGAGATAGCCAATATTCTTGAAATTAATAACCTCCTTAATAGATATCCAGAATCGTTAAGTGCTGGTGAAAAGCAAAGAGTAGCTATTGCAAGAGCGCTAGTAGTAAATCCAAATGTTATCCTACTCGATGAACCACTACGTAACCTCGATCCAAGACTACATAGTAAAGCTAGGGAATTCCTAAAAAACCTACATAAAAAACTTCGTTTTACAGCTATACACGTCACACACGATATAGTTGAAGCAATAACATTAGGTGATAGAATTGCATATATGGAAAAGGGAAAACTTCTTGGAGTATATGAGCCACATAAATTTATAGAGTCTCAGTATGGAAAGCTATATATTGAAGCACTAAAACCAGTAATAAAATACTTAGGATAACACGACACAACTAAGCTTCTTAATAAAAGAAAAAAGCTAAAAGTCAGCTAGGGTGATATTCATCATACTTCCAAATCCTCAGGTAGCCGATCCCTCATCATCCAAAAATATTTCTTTAACTATTTAGTATTTTTATTCTTGAAATTTAACTTACGGGGTGTTAGGTTACTTACGGGGTGTTAGGTTATGTATTTCGATATCAAACCAAAAGAAAAAAGGGAGGATTTATTTGATAGAGAGGAAGAATTAAATAAACTTATCAAGTATATAAATGTAGGTTCGAGAGTTATTATTTTAACTGGATTTAGGAGAAGTGGAAAAACTTCCCTTTTAAAAGTTGGTCTTAACCTTCTTAATAAACCATATATTCTGGTTGATGCTAGAGGAATCTCTATTAATCCTTCCTTAAGAGATCTATACATACTACTTGAAAGTGGAATTAATGACTTAATTAATAGAAGTAAGCATTTAGTGGAGAAGCTATTAAGTTCTCTAAGTATGGTTAATGGTATCTCTATACATGGTTTATCTGTTTACTTTAAATGGCGTGGTAAGAATAAGCTTCTTCTTCACCAACTTTTTGATAATCTAAATTATTTTGCAGAAATGAAAATTAAGGATAAGGTAATTATTGCATTTGATGAGGCACAATACCTAAAGGGTGTAATAGGAAAATACTTGTTATCAGCTATAGCACATGCATATGATTATAACGAAAACTTAATTTTCATCTTTACAGGTTCTCAAGTTGGTTTACTACATGATTTCTTAGGTGTAGATAATCCAAAATCCTATCTTTATGGGAGACATATGTCAGAAATAAAGTTAGGGAATTTTAGTAAGAATTTGTCACTCGAGTTTCTACGTGAAGGATTTAAGCAAATAAATCTAGAAGTTTCCGAAGAAATTCTTGAATACGCATATAATTGTTTAGATGGAATTGTAGGTTGGTTAACTGAATTTGGATATAGAGCATATGAAGCGGGAAATGTAAGTAAGGAAATTGTTGATCAAGTTGTGGAGATCGGTGCGAAACTAGTAAGAGAAGAATTTCAAAAGTTTATTGAATATAGAGGGGAAGCAAGAAGTAGGTATGAAGCAATATTAAAAGCAATAGCGATAGGTAAAAACACGTGGAGCCAAATTAAGCAATATCTAGAGGAGATCGAAGGTTCTCATATTCCAGATATATCTCTAAAGCGGTTACTCGATACACTAATAAAAGCATCATATATAGAGAAGCAAGTTGATGGAAGAAATATAACATATAAAATAACAGATCCACTATTAAGGGAAACATATAAAATTTAATTTACTCATGTAAGAATTCTATATAGTAAAATAATGTTGCTATAGTTTTTGCATCTCTAATTAACTTCTCTCTTATCATTCTTGGAATCTCATCAATAGGTACGAATGTAAGGTTTATTACTTCAGTTTCATCCAACTTCTGCCCTACATACTCTAGATCCTCAGCAAGATATACATGCATATACTCAGTTGAATAACCTGGGGAGAGATACATCTCAAACATCTTAATCAACTTATTCGCTTTATACCCAGTTTCCTCAATCAACTCTCTATAAGCACAACTCCTAGGATCTTCACCTGGATTAAGAGTACCTGCTGGTAACTCAAGAATCCACTCCTCAATTACATGCCTATACTGATTAAGCAGTATAATTTTATCATCAATAATCGGTAGTATAACTACTGAACCAGGGTGATCAACATATTCCCTAAAAACCCTTCTACCATCAGGAGAATCAAGATAACCGCACTTAAAACTAAATTTCTTACCTTTATAAATACACGTTTCCTCCTGAGGCATATAATGACTATATCCATATGCTCTAAAATATATTTGCTATAAAAATATAATACTATCTACTCAGAATATGCCAAATATTCACTGCTTTATCTACTTTTTATCTAACTAAGTTTAAAGAACTAAACCATAATTACTCCTCGAGTTTATTAATTAACTCTCTAACAACGCTATTTAAATCATCACTTACTATATACAAATTATGCTTCAAGTAAGGAGTAGTTAATATACATCTATGTACATATTTCTAGTTCTACAATACTTATTAACTACATTTAGAATTAACTGAGGTGTTCCATAATTAACTAATAAATTGCTAGAGTAGTATATCTTTCCATCCCCCTTTCTCGTTACCGTTACAATAATCCATTTACCTAATGTTGGATCCCTAAACTGAATTAATGTATACTCTTCCTCATTAGATGGAAGTGTAATGTTAGATTGTTTCTGTGTATAGAAGTTATATATATCTATAGCTATATAATTAACTAACTTCTCTATTTCACTAAATAGGTTTTTATACTTACTGAGCTCTGGTATTCTTTGAATACTTGCTAAAATGTGTTTGACCGCATTTATAAATCCTTTAATACTCAACATTTCAATATTTTCAGAGAAATCTTCACTCAAAAAGTGGATTACATACATTAGGCTTTGTGCCCTACTTCTATAATACATTCTCCACCTCAAACAATATCATTATCACTTAATAAATCTACTATTAATACACTTTAGAATAAAAGCCTAATTTAAAAAATTAGGAAAATGAGGGTTGTTAGGGCGTAAAGTTACTTTAGATCATGTATTAAGATAAACCTGGATACCTAGGTCCACTTTCCCTTTCTTTAGTCTTTAGTCTTGAAGCTGATATAATATCATCTATTCTTAGAATCATGCATGAAGCTTCTGTTGCAGCTTTTATCATCTGTTCTTTGACAATCGCTGGTTCTATAATTTCCTCTTTCATCATATCCGCTACTTTACCATTGAATAAATTGATGCCATACCAAATCATACCTTGCTTATGCTTCGATCTAAGTTCAGTAGCGATATCTATAGTATCCAAACCTGCATTCTCCGCTAAAGTTAATGGAATCACCTCTAAAGCTTCTGCAAATTTTACTGCTGCTAACTGCTCCCTGCTTGGTAGGGTTGATGACCAATCTCTAACTCTTAAAGCCAATTCTACTTCTATAGCTCCTCCACCAACAACAATCTTAGGCTTTATCAATACATCTCGAACTACACACAATGCATCATGAATAGATCTCTCAACTTCGTCTATGATACGCTCGCCACCGCCCCTAACCAATATAGATACGCTTCTTGGATCCTTGCAACCTTCGATAAATACCATTTTATCATCTCCAATTTTTCTTTCCTCAACCAGCTTAGCTTCACCTAAGTCTGTCTCAGTTAAATCCTCAAGGTTTGATATTATCCTTGCCCCAGTAGCTTTACTTAGCTTATCCATATCAGACTGCTTTACTCTCCTAACAGCTAATACACCAGCCTTAGCTAGATAAAATTGGGCTATATCATCAATTCCCTTTTGGCAAAATACGACATTAGCACCGATACTTATGATCTTATCAACCATTTCCTTAAGCATCTCCCTCTCTTCTCTTAGGAATGCACTTAGCATCTCTGGATTATCAATTCTAATTCTAGCATCAAACTCTGTCTTCTTAATTTCTAAAGGCATATTTAGTAATGCAATTTTTGCATTTTCAATTCTCTTTGGCATAGCTGGATGTACAACTTCCTTATCAAGAACTATACCGTTAATAAGCGTAGTATCCTTTATGCTACCACCATGTTTCTTCTCAACTTTAATATCATCTAAATCGATAACTACTTTCCCACTCACATCACGTTTTACAGATAAAACCGCTTTAACGGCGATCTCAGCAAGCATATCGCTATAACCACTTACAAGTTTTGACCGCATAGAAGTTAATGCTACTTTCTTAAGCTTATTAACATCATTAACATCAATGTCTACAGCAATATCATATAGAAATTCTACAGCTTTTTCACAAGCTTTTTTATAACCTTCAACTATTATAGACGGATGTAAGCCTTTATCCATAAGTCCTTCAGCATTCTCTAACAGTTTCCCAGCTAGTACTACAACTGAAGTTGTTCCATCACCAACCTCCGCATCCTGAACCTTAGCAACTTCAACTAAAATTTTTGCTGCAGGATGTTCAATATCCATTTTCTTTAAAATAGTTACTCCATCATTTGTAATTGTAACATCACCGATAGAGTCAACAAGCATTTTGTCCATACCTCTAGGTCCAAGCGAAGACCTTAACATATCAGCTACAAGCTTTGCCGCCTTAATATTATTGTACATTGCTTCTCTGCCCTTAGCTCGGGTAGAACCCTCTTTTAAAATTAAAACAGGTACACCCTGACCATGATATGCCAACACTCACCACCTCAAAACAAAAATATACATATAAACACACAACAAATAAATAGCTCTAAATAAATACTTTGATTATAAAATTCTTCATCACATAATAACAATATAATAATTAAAGATATCTTAAACATAGAAAAAGTCTACAATAAACTATGAGAAGTTAGGAAGAGCTTATGTAACCGATATATTAAACTTTGTCTAATTAAGTATGTTTCTTTCTCAGGAACGGTATTAAAAATGGAGTTTTTCTCTTATATCTAATATACTCATCTCCGAATTTTACCTCAAGTCTTTTTTCCTCTATAAATTTAAGGTATAATGTAACTACTAATGTAAAAATTGGTATTATTATAATTAAGGTTGTAGTAGATCTAAATAGTATTGATATGCCTATATAGTAAATGATTGTACCTAATGTCATCGGGTTTCTACAATATTTATATGGCCCATTAGTAGCAAGTTTCTGAGTAGGTACTATCGGTACAGGAGAACCCTTACCTACAACGTATAATGTATATGTACTCCAGAAAACTAGTATTAAACCGATAACTATAAATGCTATACTAAGTACAAGTAAGAGAGGAGTTGCTAAAAACCAAAATAATGATATATAAATAATTATCTCTAGTAAATGTCCTAACTGTAGGAGGATTATAGGGATAATTACAAGGAATATTACTCCACCAATAAGTAATGATAAAATTCTCTTTAATTCACTTCTTTTAATTCTATGAAGACTGGTTAAGATATTTATGGCTGGATTGTCTTTCATTACTTAATCTAAATATCATCATCTTAGCTAGGAAAAATTAAAAATAATATTTATCACAGTGTTGAATTTCTTTTTAGCTGATGTTTATTGGAGGATTAGTTATGAGTAGTGAATGGAGTGGATATAGTGGAGGATGGAGTGGAGGTAGAGGAAAAGGGAGGGGGAGAGGAGGAGGTTGGGGAAGAGGGCCGATGGGATATTGTGTATGTATAAATTGTGGCTATAAAATACCTAAGCAACCAGGTGTTAGATGTAGAGATATGACTTGCCCGAGATGTGGCGGGAGAATGGTTAGAGAATAAATCTATGTAACATAATCAGGCCGTCCCTTCTCCCTAAGTTTTTTCATTACCTTCTCATACATGCTCTCGACGTATCCATGAATTATGTATAACTCGTTTGCTAACTTTATAATATGTTCAAAATTTTCAAGTTGATATCTCCATTTCTCAGGGATTTTTGCAGAGCCGTGAAGTGCGCCAGACCATGCACCAACTATAGCAGCAATACTATCTGCATCACCACCTAAATTTACAGCATATATAACTGAGTCCTTAAATGAAGAGATATTCTTTAGAAATGCATAAAGAGCTATCGGTATCGTATTAAATACCTCAACACTATTACCAAGCCGTTTAACAATTTCTTCTTCAGATAAGTCTCTACCTAGAATCTCTTTCAAAATCTTAATTTTCTCGAGAAATATGTCTGATCTACAGGTTTTTACTGCTACATCAGTATATCTATTAGTGTCCTTACAGTTATCTATAGCTAATAGCAGTATATTCGTAAATATCTCGACAGCTTCTAATGCATACTTATGTGCATGGGTAATCATACATAGTTCATGCACATATTTTCTAAGGGTATCTCTATGCTTATGTAATAACAGCACTAATGGTGTAGACCTAACTATACATCCATTACCATAAGAACCAGAACCAAAAAGTTTAGGCGAAATTTCCCGCCAATTCTTACCTCTCAAAATCTGCCTAAGTATATATAATGTTCCTGGACCATAACCTCTTTCAAAACTATGTTTCTCTGCTAACTTACGAGCTATATGATTAATATTGGTTCCTTCTTCAAGAAGAGCTTCGGCAACAGCAATCATCATTTCGGTATCATCCGTGAAGGATCCCTTTGGTAATCTACCATCAAGAAAATTAGAGACGATTCCATATCTATTTCTAATTTCCTTAATAGGTAATCCCTCTATAGGCATACCCAATGCATCGCCAACAGCAGCGCCTATCAGCGCTCCTTCAAATTTCTGCCTTAAATCTACACTTGCCATACCTACAAATCAATTTTAAGGAAATTAGAAAACAAAAACTTTTAATATACTTTACTAAGTTATCTTATAAATCTACCATCATCAGCAATAGTTTTCAATTTATGAACATTATTTGATAACCATCCAATCTTCTCCGCATCTCTAACGTCGAAGTGAGGAACATATGGCTTTATATCAAGAAGAGGAGTACCGTCTACAATATCTAAGTCTGAGACATAAAGCAAGTTTCCTTCTATACGTAATAATCTAACAACAGAAATTCCTATGGGATTGGGTCTAGATGGAGCACGAGTAGCAAAAACACCATGTTCCTTATAATCCAAAAATGGCTTTATAACTAGCCTACATTTATCAACCATATGAAAATGATAAATTAGAAATATGTGTGAAAACCCATCTAGATCTTTCAATCCATCAACGTACTCAGGAAAAATCTCAACTACTCCTCTAACACCTTTAGCTGCAGGTGGCTGTATAGGTACTCCTTTCACATTCTCAAATGAAGAATGTATAATCCCGATTGGTCTGTAAATAATAATAATACTACTCATATTTACCATCCTATTCACTAAAAATCATCGACTAACTAATAACCAATAATTAAGTAAATTCTATTAAAAAGTTTACTGTCTAAATATCACAGCTGCTGATAACTTCTCCTAAATTATTTAACTATACAGATTTATGGACTATTCAGTATTCAATATGATAAACTTCAGATATTCTATCAATAAAAATCTTGTCTAGATCATCTTGAGATATCTTACCGGCATCAATAAGTTTCTCTATTTCATTAGGTATATTCCATGGATACATACAGACTCCTGGTCGATTTAAGTCATCAAGATAGTCACTTTCAATCATAATGTTATGTATTATTCCTCCTAGCCTATTGAGCATGTTAGCATAACCAAGTACAGTTACTCGTAAACCGTTAGAAATAGATGCTGTAGCAACATTAAGATCTGCATGGTGTATAATTATATTGTCCCTCTTAATATTTATTCTACGGACTTTCTCAAGTATATTTTCTACGGTAATTATACTACCTTGCTCTAAGTGAAGATGAACAATACAGTCTAAATCTCTGGATATTTCTAAGGCCCTATCTAAAATATAGTCTGACAGTAAAAGATTGACGGGGTTAACACGATAGTGTTGTCGACCAACCTCACCTATACCTATTAGCTCTCCACCCCTAACCTTATCAGCCACATACCTTAAACATCGTAAGAGAAATTCCCGTGCTTTATCAATATCACTATACTTAGAGAGTACTTGATCAACCATACCAGGATGTATCCCAGCTAGGCAAACAGTTTTCACGCCACTTTCAGCAGCTGCTTTGCTTTCTTTAATTATTAAATTAACCATTTTCTGAAATCCTTCGAATGTCAATGGTAAATTATAGTGCTGAGGTGTTAGGGAAACTATAGCTAGAAACCAACCATTATTTAACCTAACTCTCTTAGCAATCTCCCTAGCACCTAACCCTCTAACTGGATTTGTATGTAAATGTGCATCACTAAAAATCATCTTTAAGAATCAAAATAACTTTCTAACCATATATCTTTATCTCACTACCTCAGTATTTTCGATGAGTTGTCTAAAGCTTTGTCTCTTCCTAATAATAATCACCTTACCGCTTTTTCTAACTAGGATCTCCGCTGGTAATAATCTAGAGTTATAATTCGACGCCATCGAGTAGCAGTATGCACCTGTATTCATTACCGCGAGTATATCTCCCTCTGAAACTCTAGGAAGCATCCTATTAGAACCTATTACATCACTACTCTCACATAAATTTCCAACTACATCTGCTACGATAGACGGCTTCTCATCTACCCTATTCGCTACAACTATCTTGTGATACGCATTATATAAAGCTGGTCTTATTATATGATTTATCCCCGTATCAGTCCCAACTATATACCTTTCTCTATCAACTCTCCTAATGTCAGTTATCCTAGTTAATAAAACTCCTGATTCAGCCACAAGATATCTGCCAGGTTCTACCAATATCTTGTAGTGGTTGATTCTAAGTTCATCAATCTTACTCTTCAATTTTAACCTAAATTTTTGCCAAGGAAATCTTCTGTCTTTATCTCTATATGGAACTGCATATCCACCACCTATATTTAACTCCTCTACAGACTCAATATTACTAGCAATCCTAGCTAAAACCTCTAGAGCCTTTAAGTACGGTTCTACACTTAATATTCCAGAACCTAAATGAATATGTAACCTCTTAATCCTAATTTTATAGCTTTCCGCTATCTTCACAGCTTCATAAACCTCATTTATAGGAATTCCAAATTTAGCGCCATACCCACTCGTAACTAAAAACCTATGTTGACCATATCCAAAAAGTGGGTTTACCCTAATTCCAATTTCACCTTTAAACCCAATTCTACATAACTTCCTTAAAGACGAATGAGAATCCACATCTATATTAACCCCAAAATCAATGGCATACCGAATATCTTCATTTGACAAGTTATTACCAGAGAAAATTATATCCACAGGATCTACACCAGAACTTAAAGCTATAAATATCTCACCTGGAGATACAGTACCAATACCCAATCCTCTCTCATAGAAAATCTTAATTATCGATGGATTACTATTTGCCTTCATCGAGTAATAAATTCTATAAACTAAACCATTGACATTAGATGATATCTCATCTAATCGCTTAAGCATCGTATCCTCGTCATAAACATAAAGTGGAGTTCCATATCTCTCTACAAGGCTTTTAACATCAATGCCTCCAATACATAAGTATCGTCCATCAGTGGTAATCATTTAATCACCTCCTATAAGTAATGCATACAAGTTACATGATTCTCAAAGCTTAGCTTAGATCTACATAATATATCTTATAATAATGTTTTGATAGAAAACGTTTATGGAACATGAAGATAGGAAATCTATATATTTGATAGGAATTGTTCTGTATTATTGAAAATGAACTACGAATATCTAGCTCCATGCCCTCCATCATTTCCAAACATCATTATAGAGAAGTGTAAAGGAGCAGAGGTATTTGATAAAAGTGGGCGATGCTACCTAGATTTTAGCGGTGCCGCTCTTGCTATTGGTCATTGTCATCCAATGGTTGTTAAAGCTGTTTCCTCTGAAATTGGAAAGGTAACTGGGTTTACAGGATTAGTAGCATATACAACTAAGTATTTAGAGCTAGCACGTAAGCTTAAGGATATAGTTCCAATTAGAGATGCAAAGGTAGCATATGCGACGACTGGTAGTGAAGCTTGTGATTTTGCTATAAATCTAGCTAGATGGTATACTAAAAGACCAGTTATCGTATCTTTTCATGGCGCTTATCATGGTCTCACAGGCTTCTCTCTATCATCATCACCAATGCATGGCTACAGAAAGGTATTTCCAATAAGAATTGAAAATGTATACTCACCATATCCATACTGTTACAGATGTCCATTTAAGCAAAGTAGGGATAGCTGTAATATTGAGTGTCTAAGCTATCTAGAGGATGACGTCTTAAGGTATCAAGTGGAGCCTGAGGATGTGGCTGCCATTATTATTGAGCCACTACAATCTCATGGAGGAATATTAGTTCCACGAAAAGAATTTATGTTAGGAGTTAGAAAGATTGCGGATAATATTGGTGCACTACTAATAGTAGATGAGGTATATACTGGATTTGGACGAACTGGGAAGTGGTTTGGTGTTCAGCATTACAATATAGAGCCGGATGTTATATGCTTGGGGAAGGGATTGGGTGGCGGCTTTCCAATCGCAGCTATTGTTGCTAAAGGGAAAATTATGGAAAACTGGACGTTATGTTCTGGTGGAAGCTTAGGGACTTTTGCCGGGCATCATATTTCTGCGACAGCTGCACTAGCAACGATAGATGCTATCGAAAAGGAGAAGCTTGTGGATAATGCCATGTATATGGGCCAAAAGCTGATAAATGGATTAATGGATTTAAAAAGTAGATATAATGTGGTTGGTGATGTAAGGGGACTAGGGCTGGTACTTGGAGTTGAAATTGTAAAAGCAGATGGTAGTCCAGATAAAAAGGGTGCATTTAAGCTTAAGAGTATTCTTATGAAGAAAGGGCTTCTCATTATACCAGTAGGAAAATATGATAATGTGCTTAAGGTTACACCACCAATTGTAATAAATGAGGAGCAGGTTGAGAGAACACTAGAAATTTTAGAAGATAGTTTAAAGGAGTTTACACAACATATTAAACAAGATTTTTAATTATATGTTGCTAAATTGAGTTCTATAATTAATGATTTGTGTGAGTGAATATGAAGGTCACAGATATTAAGGTTTATCCTCAGGAAATACCGCTGGTAGAGCCATTTAAAATTGCGTTTGCAGAGGTTAATGAAGCTCATACAATAATAGTTGAAGTTTTAACCGATGAGGGTATTAGTGGAATTGGAGAAGCTGCACCTACATCCAAAATTACTGGGGAGACGTTTAGTCAAGCAATAGAAAATCTAAAGTATATTCGTGAGTGGCTAATTGGTAAGGATCCATTGTATGTTGGTAAAATTGAGGATGAGCTAAACAGTATGTTACTTGGAAACTCTAGTATTAAGGCAGCTATAAGCATGGCATTATATGATATTCTCGGCAAAGTTTCTAATAAGCCAGTTTATAAACTACTTGGTGCCTATAGAGATCATTTCGAAACTGACATTACAATTGGAATAAAAAGCGTCGAAGACACTGTGAAGAACGCATTAAAACACGTTGAAGCTGGATTTAAGGTATTAAAGATAAAGGTTGGAATTAATGAGGAGGAAGATATTGAGAGAATTAAGAAGTTAAGAGATGCTATAGGATATGACGTAAGGATCCGACTAGATGCAAATCAAGCTTGGTCTGCAAATCAAGCTGTCTCCATAATGCGTAAAATAGAAAGATATGAAATTGAGCTACTTGAACAGCCTACCCCATACTGGGATATTAACGGCTTACGATATATTAAGGAAAGAATCGAAGTACCAGTTATAGCTGATGAATCTGTGCATACCGCTAGAGATGCAATTAGGTTAATAAAGGAATCTGCTGTCGATGGAGTTAATATAAAGCTTATGAAGTGCGGAGGAATAGGAGAAGCAATAAAGATTGCTAGGGTTGTCGAGGCTGAGGGATTAAAATGTATGATTGGATGTATGGAGGAAACTAGGATAGCATTAACTGCTGCAGCACATGTAGTAGGTGCGTCTAAAAACATCGTCTACATAGATTTAGATGGGAATCTTAACATGGTTGACGAACCTGCATCTGGAGGTATGGAGCTAAAAAATGGCATTATTCATCTTCCATCTAAAAGTGGTCTAGGGGTAGAGCTAGATAGAGAGAAACTTGTGAAGTATAAGTTTAGTGGCGATTACAAGAAGATACAGCTATAAAAATACAATTCCAAGTAAAATAGCAAGTATAAGCATAATAACTGCTATCACTATAACTGGTAATAATTGTGTCTCTAGCAGTGCAATTACAAATGCAATATAATCTTTAAGCGTTAGTTTAACTTCCTTCTCTTTTTCTCTATTATTCAAGATTTTCACCAACATAGGTATGAACGGACTATTAATAATAGTTACTTCTTTTCGTATAGCCAGCAAGCTACCTCATGTAAGTTACCAACATTAATAAGATGCGGTACTTTTCTCTTACAAATATCCATCGCATACGGACATCTTGGGTGGAAATGACATCCAGGAGGTGGATTTAGTGGGCTTGGAATCTCACCCATTGGAATCATTCTTTTCCTGCTTTTAGCAATCTTAGGGTCAGGAACCGGAACTGACGAAAGTAGCATCTTTGTATATGGATGTAATGGGTTATTAAGTAACTCCCTCTTATCTGCGATCTCTATAATCCTACCCAGATACATTACACCTATTCTATCACTCATATAATCTACTACAGCAATATCATGTGTTATCAATAAATATGTTAAACCAAACTTTTTCTTCAGCAAATTTAACAAGTTTAAAATCCTTGCTTGTACAGATACATCTAGAGAAGATGTTGGTTCATCAAGCACTATAAAACTTGGATTAAGTATAAGTGCCCTAGCAATAGCTATTCTTTGACGTTGTCCGCCACTAAACTCATGTGGATATTTATAAATATCCTTAGGGTCTAATCCAACCTTAACAAGAATATCCTTAACATAATTCTCTACCTCATTTTTCTTACAAATATTATGGACTATTAATGGTTCACCTACTATATCCTTAACCTTTTTCCTTGGATGTAGAGAGGCATATGGATCTTGAAAAACAATCTGCATTTTTCTCCTTATACTTCTTAAAGCCTTACCTTTAAGATTGGTAATATCAGTATTTTCAAAATATATTCTACCCGATGTAGGTTCTATTAAACGTAAAATAGTTCTTCCAAAAGTAGTTTTTCCACTTCCTGATTCTCCAACAAGACCGAATGTTTCTCCTTTTTTGATGCTTAAGGTGACTCTATCCACAGCTTTTACATAACCTACTACTTTCGAGAATAACCCTTTAGTAACTGGAAAATACTTTTTCAAATCTTCCGTACGTACTAAATCACTCATACTTCTCCCTCCATAAAGAGCCAACAAGCTACTTCGTGGTTACCATCTATCTTAATCATTGGTGGAGCTTTACTTTTACAAATCTCTATAGTATATGGGCATCTTGGGTGAAAATGACATCCAGGTGGCATTTTTAAGAGACTAGGTATCTCTCCTTTCATACTATACAACTCTCCTTCATATCCAGGCTTAGGAATTGACCTTAAAAGTCCAATTGTATACGGATGCTTTGGTTCTTCAAAAATATCATCTACATATCCAACTTCAACTACATTACCAGCATACATAACAGCTATTCTATCAGCAATCTCTGCTGCAACAGCTAAGTTATGAGTAATAAATAACACAGAAATTCCGTATTCCCGAACTAATTCCTTAATAAGAGCTAGAATTTGAGCTTGAATAGTTACGTCCAATGCTGTAGTTGGTTCATCAGCAATTAAAAGCTTAGGCCTTAAAATTAGAGCCATCGCAATCATAACTCTTTGAGCCATACCACCACTGAGCTCATGAGGATAGGAATTCATTATTCGTTTTGGATCTGGTAATCCAACCCTACTCAAAAGTTTTAATGCTATTTCATAAGCTTCATCTCTACTAATCTTTGTATGTGCCATTAATGATTCAATAAGTTGATCACCAACTTTCATTACTGGATTGAGAGAGCTTCTTGGTTCTTGAAAAATAATCGAGATCTCCTTACCTCTAACATCAATTATTTCGTCATTTGAAAGCTTTAAAAGATCCTTGCCTTCAAAAATAATTTCTCCATCTGTAATTTCAGCAGTGGGATCCAGCAATCTAAGAATCGAAAGAGCTGTTATCGTCTTACCACTACCACTCTCCCCAACTAATGCTAAAACTTCACCAGGATATATCTTCAGATTCACACCAAATAGCGCATCTAGATCTCCACGTAGTGTATGGAATCTTAGCCTAAGATTTCTTATTTCTAGAAGAGGTTTCATATTATCTCCTCTCCCTCACGTCCAAAATATCTCTTATGCCATCACCTAGTAGGTTAAATCCAAGTGTAGCGAGTAGTATCATTAATCCTGGAAATGTCGATACCCACCATTGACTACTTATGTAATGTCTACCTTCACTAACCATTAAGCCCCACTCAGGAGTTGGTGGCTGAACACCTAACCCTAAGAAACCTAGTCCTGCAGCTGTTAATATAGTTCCTCCTAAATCCAGTGTTGCTTGCACTAATGCTGGTGTAATAACCATTGGAAGAACATGTCTAAACACTATTCTTAAATTACTTGCTCCAACCGCTCTCGCAGCTTCAACATAAATCTCATTTTTAACTTGTAATGTAGATCCTCTTATTAATCTTGCATATATAGACCACCATACGAATGCCATTGCTAAGATTGTATTAAATAGTCCTGGACCTAGTGCAACAGCTACAGCCATAGCGAGTATTAATCTTGGGAAAGCCATGAACATATCGGTTACTCTCATTAATACTTCATCAATTTTCCCACCATAATATCCAGCAAATATGCCAATTACAATCCCTATAAAGAGGGATATTGAAACTACTACAACACCGATTATTAATGATATTCTAGCTCCCCATACAACCCTACTAAAAATATCTCTACCAAGTTGATCAGTTCCGAAGAAATGCTCCGAGCTAGGTGGCTGAAGCCTAATATCAATATTCTGCTCTAATGGATCATATGGAGCTATAATGGGCGCGAAAATAGCTAGCAGCACTAGAAGAAAAACTAGAATTATACCTAAGATTGTGAGTGGGCTTTTCCTAATTAAAGCTACTGTAAACCTAAAATCCTCAGACTCTAAATATTCTTTGACAGCCTTTATAACACTACTCATGATCAACTACCCATATCTAATTCTTGGATCTAAAAATGCATATGCGATGTCTACGATGAGGTTTGCTATTGAATATATAAGTGCTATTAAGAGTACAGAGCCCATAACAGCCATGAAATCCATATATAAACATGCTTGTGACGAATATCTTCCTAAACCTGGCCAAGCAAATATAGTCTCCGTTAAAACTGCACCTTCAAGAAGTGAACCATAAGTTAATCCTATCACAGTAACCGTCGGGATTAAAGCATTCCTCAATGCATGTCTAAATATAACTATACGTTCCTTTAAACCTTTAGATCTCGCAGTACGAATATAGTCTTTACTCAATACTTCTAGTAGGCTAGCTCTAGTTATTCTTGCTATCGAAGCTGCCGAGTAAAAGCCCAGGACGAATGAAGGCATTACTAAGTGTAAAAGGGCATTCGTAAATGCATCAAATCTACCAGTTACTAAACTATCTATTAATAATAAACCAGTTATTCTCGGCGGAGCCGATATACTAGAATCTAGCCTTCCTGGCCCCGGCAATATACCTAACATATAGTAAAATATGTAGAGTAATACTAATCCAAGCCAGAATACAGGCGTAGATACTCCAGATAATGCAAATAATCTAGATATATGGTCAATCATAGTATCCTTCTTAACACCAGAAATTATTCCAATAGGAATTCCAATTATTATAGCTATAATTAGTGAGAATGTTGCAAGCTCAATAGTAGCAGGAAAGAACTTCATTAGGTCATATGATACTGGCTTATTAGTCCTAATACTTTTACCAAGATCCCCCTTAAGAAAGTTAATTATATAGTCAATATACTGTTGATAGAGAGGCTTATCGAGACCCCACTCATGCCTAATCTTTTCAACTAACTCGGGTGGAGCTTGTGGACCTAAAATAGCTCCAATAGGATCTGCAGGGATCATATGTGAAATTATAAATGTAAGTGTGAGTACTCCCCAAACTACAAATATCATTAAAATTATTCTCCTTAGAATGTATGTTTTTAAATCCATGTAGTTTCACCTAAAAAATAATGTAAGGAAAAATTGAGATAAAAAATAATTAGGTTTAATTCACTAGGTGATATGATGCTCTGCGGAGATACTCTGCAACATAGAGTAATGCGACATTGGCTATAATGAATACTGTTAGAGAGCTAAGTATATAGTTGAGTGGTAGTATGCATCCTGTAGATGCTTTGCTAGGAATCTCCTTATATACCTTAGATAAGTCTTGTAGGAAGAATGATGGATCTGGTAGGTAATTCTTGACCCAGCTTCTAACTGCCTCCTGAGCAACCTCCTGATATAGAACTGCATATGGACCGTGATATAATATGTACTCTTGTAACTCTTTATACATCTCCAATCTCTTCTTAGTATCAAACTCTAAGCCTGCTGCTTCAGCGAGATCAGCTGCATGATCGTCATACCAGCAGTTTCTCCATGCTAACTGGTGTACTCTGTAATCTCCGAATGCTTTTGCATTATTATCAGGATCTGGATAGTCACATCCCCAGCCAGCCAATACAATCTCTAATCCCTGTTTTCTATATTTCTCATACATCTCTGCAGCAGTCATCTGTACTATTTTTACTTGAATACCAATCTCCTCTAAATCTGCCTTAATCTTTGAAGCTATATCTGCATATGGATATACCGGTGGAGTTGTTAGTGTTATCTCAAATCCATTTGGATACCCAGCCTCAGCTAATAACTGCTTAGCTTTCTCCACATCTTTACTAAATGGTGTACTATTAAGTGCACCTGGTACTGTATATGGAATTATGGTCTGCCACTTCATAGCTGAGCCCTTAAGCATCTTAATTATACCGTCATAATCAATTGCATACTTTATAGCTAACCTAACCTTCTCATTACCTAGTGGCTCAACTTTAACGTTCATACCGAGGTAGACGATATGTTGTCTAGGCGTTGAAACTATCTTTATATCCTCACGACCTTTTAATTGCGCTATCTGATCAGGGGTTAGCCCTGTAGCTACATCAACATCACCTTTACTAATTAAGAGTAGCTGGTCAGTAGGCTCAGGAACGTGCTTAACAATAATCTTTTTAACCTTAGGTAAGCCCTCCTTCCAGTAATTTGGATTCGCAACAAGTACAATTTCAGATTCTCTTTCCCATTTTTCTAGTATAAATGGACCGCTACCAGCGCTGTGATCAGTCATCCACTCACTACCCATATCTCCATTCTTTGCATGAGCTTCTACAACATTGGGATTAACGATAGCCGTTGTTGTGAATGTTAGTGTAGTTAGGAAGAAGCTCGGAGCTACAGGTTTATCTAGAACAATCTTTACTGTATAATCATCTACCTTCTGTATTTGGTCAGGGCTAGAAACGAATTGTGTAAGAACCCATGAAGCCGTTTGACCGAGCTGTATAACTCTTCTTAATGAATACACTACCGCATCTGCGGTTAATGGGTCTCCATTTGCAAATTTAATTCCATGTCTAATATGGAATATCCATACAGTACCATTTTCAGAGTACTCCCAACTCTCGGCTATCTCAGGCTTAACGGTAGATAAATCTGGAAGCTCGAAATCAACCAACTTATCATATATCTGATTTATGACGAAGCATGATGAGAATTCATATGCTCTAGCTGGATCCATGGATACAGCATCAGAGGTATCCATAGCTATAATAAGAGTTTCTACGTCAGTCGGGGGTGGAGCTGTAGTCTCCTCCTCTGTTGGCTTCGGTAACGTATAGTAGTAATATGCACCTGCCGCAATAACAATAAGTACAACGACAATTACACCAATTAAATATTCTTTCCTCAAATATACTCACCCCTTCTACCGAGGTACCTTATATATTTTAATATTTATACACTATTCTCACTTTAAAAATATAAGTCTTATTGAATCATTTTTGCCATATTTCTTTAAATTAATATAATAGCAGAAACGTAGAAATAAGTAATATAATTTTTGCTATTAATTAAAATAGAATATTTTCAAATTTTGTAGAAATGGTAGAAGTAATACTATATTTCTATTTTCATAATAGAAACTACTTTTTAGATTTATTAAATCTAAATATCTATTATAAGGTTATCACTTGCCCAGATAACATTTCCATCTAAACTTTTACTTTCATTTTCGATTTCAAAGCCTATATGTGTAAGAATTAATTGTTTAACATTACTAGTTTTTGCCACTCTTAATGCATCAATGGGTGTTAAATGCCCGATGCTAAATGCTTTATCTCGCATTTTACTTGGGAAGCTTGCCTCACAAATTAATAAGTCTGTATCTAATGCTATTTTCTCTAGTCCATTACAATATCTGGTATCACTTGAATATCCAACTATCCTATCATCAACATATACTTTACAACCAACGTTATAAATTGAATGATTAACTTCAAAAGTTGAGATTATATACTCACCTATATTTACCTCCGAACCGTTAGAAACTCCAATATACTTAATAGTATACGGAGCGTCTGTAATCAACTTCTCAATTAATTGCTCTAGAAAATTAAGATATACTTCTGGCGTTATTAAATTAACTTCTCCTCGAACATTACTATACTTCATATAGAATAATAGTGATGGTAGTCCAAGTATATGATCACCATGAATATGTGTAATTATTATTCCCTTGATTTTAGTTAGAAAACTCTTATATGTCTCATATTGAGTACCGTCAAAAGAGCCACAATCTAAAACTATAACTCCATCAGAACCTTCGATAAAAATACATTGATATTTTCTATATGGTACTGTTATCCACCCACCAGTACCTAAAAAGATCAACCTAACCATATTACATAACACCATACTGAAATAGATAAATACATAGATACCTATAATCTAATTTCTAACTAAGCAAAATATCTTACATAAGTTATAATCTTAGCTTTTCTTAAATACCCTAGCATAAACAAATAATCCGGCTAGTAATACAAGAAATATAGCTAGAGATATAAGTATTACTAGTATAACATTACTCTTTCTCTCTTCAATAACTTTACCCTCCTCTATATTGCTAGTGGACTCTATAGTCTCATTTTCTATTAACTGTTCACTAGGATGTTCACCAGTAAATTTTATTATTAGTTTGCTTAAATCGCTTAATGTTATGTGGTAACCAACTCCGGCTAATATTGCTCTATCATCATAAGTCTGTTTAAAAATTTCTCTAGCTAGTTCTCCCGTACAGTGTATCGGCATTATAACTTTAACGTAATACATGTCGAATACTTTAATAATTTTCTGTATCCTATCAATACTTGCATACATTAAGTGAAAACCGCCACATACCATGAGGATATCTTTAAATCCCATTTCATCAGCTACAAATTTAACTATGTTCTCTATACCTGGATGTGCACATCCAGTAATTATAATAGCTCCTCTACTTGTATTAATCACTAATGCTTGTTCATACATCGAGCCAAAAGACAGTCCACCAGTAAGGTAAACTCCATCAGCAATACATGTAGGGTTATCAATTATGTGGACATCTATTCTCATCTCAATATATCTGTTTATAAGCTCTCGAGGAAACCCATTAGGTATATAAAGCGTAAACCTCTTATTAACATTAGCTAAGCCCTCTAATCCACCAATATGATCACCATGTGGATGAGATAATACAACGATATCAATATTATTAGGATCTATCCCAAGCTTATCTAAGTTATATAGTAGTGTAGATGATTTACAGCCGGTATCAAATAGTATACTGATATTTCTATACTTAATGTATATTGATAATCCCCAACAAGTCTCTAGATCGTCCCGATAGATGTTGTTATCTACAACAATATATAAATCAAAGTTTTCAGTAGCGTGTGAACAATTTACTAAAAATATTTGTATTGCTATAAGGAGGAGTGAACATAAAAAGATAAACTTATGTTTCCTCATAAGACCTCGCTCCAAAAAGATATTTTATTACGAGGTAGTATATGGTCTTTCTCAAATAAATACCCTTGTCTAGATATAACCAGAGGATATTTTTAGAAACTATTTTTCTTCTTTTGTAGATATTTTTTCCGCGGCTCTAACAATTATATATGAGCGTATTAAGCTTACACCTGCACCTAAGGTTATAAACCCAATTACTAATGATGTTAATCCAGATACTATAGCATATACCTCAGGCATTAATAAACTAATTGATAATAAGAAGAAGTATACTGATACTGCTATTAGAATTAATCCAGCAATTAACGCAATTATCGACATTTTCTCCATCCATATTACCTCCATATCCACCAAAATAAAAACCTAATTAATCTTTCAAGCCAAATTATCATTCCTCTAAATCTTATAAAAAGATTACTTATAAAATCTATAAGATTTATTACTATATACTCACCTTTAACCCTAGGTATATCACTGAAATATTCTGGAGGTATTAAGCTAAATAAGGGAATTTTTGGAATTACTCCTAACGTTTCCTCTAAGAAGTTAACATATCTATGTATGAAAATTGGAATGTTTTCAAACCCTGAATAGAGAAATATAATCGTAATTATTCCTAGTGCTAAGGCTATAGTTGGCAGAATACCACGTATCGATGGGGAATGCTTTGGTAATGCACCAATTTTAATCTTTAAATCCTTATTCTCAACTCTCTTTTTTAATTCATTAAATTCTTTAATTACCATTTCCTTCGCAATTAAACTGCCAACTCGAAGGTATAACAGGATTTGCTCCAAAATATTTCTTAAAATCCATATTATACCGCCTAAAATCGTTAGTACAGTAAATAGTTGTGAGTATGGATTTAATAGATATACATAAACTATGCCACTTATCGCTGGAGGTAACTTATTTACAGCTTCAGTAATAGCAGACAGCACTAAATTAGTTAGTATTAGGAAGAAGTATGCTAAAGCTATTGGTCCGATAAAAATTATAATTAGATTTAGTGCTTCAAGCGACAATTTCCTTTTTACCCTAATTTTGGTAAGCTTAACTCTTCCACGTATAGAAAAATTATGTATTATTAAGTAGATTATTGTTAAGCTTAGCATCTGTAGAGTAATTCCATATACACCTTTCCCAAAAACTGTACTTGTATACTCTGGATATATAACCGCGAGTATGATGTGTACTAAAAATATTGATAGGATTATCAAATCTGTTCGTGTTAAGACTAAGCCTATAACAAATATAAATACGCCTATTGTTAGAAGAGTTTGTATCACAATTTGTACTATAATTGTCGTATTAATTGACTTCAGAAGTGGTAACGTGATTTCTGACTCTACTTTAATTGGATGGATAATTAATGTTATAGCATTTGGAATAAATAATGACCCAAGTAGAGCACCTATCAAATAGTAAATCAATAAAAATAAATTCACTTTGTCCTTTAGATTTATCTTCTTTGTAATCTTCACACGATTACCCTCCTATATTCCTCGATTCTTTTAATAACTGCTGGGATAAAATCTCTCGGCCCTACCTCTATAACCACTATCCCCTTTGCTAGGAGATTTTTAATCATTTCTTCCCTATCAGCTAAATAATCTACAGTTATTACTCTATATATTGTCGCATCCCAACCTCTTAATGCCGGAACTTCAAATAAAGGTGTTGAGGGAGATATAATTGTAATTTCATGATGCATAGCTTTGATTTTTAATAATGTATCTGGCAGATCACCTATATTTCCCTCTAGATCACTAATTAAAATATATAATGCCTTTTCCCTTATACCTAACCTAGGCATACTATCTAGGAGAAGCTTCGATAAGCCAGTTTTATTAATGCTTTCACTTACTTCTAATTTGCCCAGTAAGTTGTAAATTCTTGGGAAAACGAGATTAGCTGGTGCTACAGGTATAATCTCACTTCTTACTCCATCGTAATATACAAATCCGAGATAATCTTTTCTCCTACTTAAATACCTAGTTAAATAGGCTATTGTTCTTGCTGCATAATCAATTTTTCTCTCACCTAATATTCCATATGACATTGTAGCAGACGCATCAAGTACAATCACAATTGTAGCTATTCCCTCAGCATCAAATTCCTTAATAATTAATTTTCCATGCTTAGCTGTTGATTTCCAATCTATTCTCCTTAAATCGTCACCCGGAACATATTCACGTAAGTCAGCAAATTCGTATCCACTACCTTTTCTCTTAGAGTAGCTTGTCCCAGTTAATGTTTTACTCCCTGGAAATACTGACGAAAAACCTGTCGGTTCATAGCTTTTAGGATAAACCCTTATTTCATTATCTAACTCCTTTCCAGTACTAAAGTAGAATAATCCTAAAAAATCTCTTAGTGCAAAGGTGATGTTGCCAAATCTATGTTTACCTATCATCCTAGTTTTTAAACAATAATTTACTTCAACGGTACCTTGGGCTGGAATGTTAACTACAAAATGATTTGTACCCTCTATCAGCCGGGTAGTTGCTGGGTAATTATCCATGATCTCAGCATTAAATATCGAGATATATGTAGGATTTTCTATTCTTAAGGTAATATGTATTTCTGAGTCTTCAACAGCATCTTCATTATAAATCCTCATTAAATTTAGTGAGTTAATTACTGTTGCTTGTATTAATAGGGATAATCTAAACCCATATGTTAATAGCAGTCCACATAATCCAGTAATCATTATAAGTAAGGGTCCACTCACCTTTAAAGGTACTCCTTGCGTATATGTTAACTGTCCACATATAATGAAACCTATTGCAGTTAATGTGGCAGAAATTAGTATGAATACCCTACCTCTAGTCGTTAGCTCAATATTTGTCAAATCGGCACCTCCACAGATTCCAGTATTCTGTTTATAATGTCCGTTGTGGTTAATCCTTCAAAGACTGCTGTTGGATTAAGGTGTATTCTATGATTTAAAACGTGGGGAGCTACTTTCTTTACATCATCTGGTATCACGTAATCCCTGCCATTAATTAATGCTTCTGCTTTCGAAGCTAATGTTAATGCTATAGCACCTCTAGGACTAACACCTAATTTAACCTCTGGAATCTTATTACTATACTCAATGATGTTTACAATATAGTTCATGATAGAATCGTCTATGTGTACCTTATAGACATATTCTTGCATATTAATAAGTTCATTCTTACCAATAACTGGCTTAACATCCATTCCATAAGGATTTGTGTACCTCCTAAGAACCTCTAGAATTACATCTGCCTTTGGATATACGACATTTACCTTAGCTAAAAACCTATCTAACTGAGCAGCTGGTAGTGGATATGTACCCTCAATTTCAATCGGGTTCTGTGTAGCGATAACTATAAATGGTTCTTCAAGCTTAATCGTTTTACCATTAACAGTTACTTGTCTTTCCTGCATAGCTTCAAGCAATGCAGATTGAGTCTTAGGATTACCTCTATTTATTTCGTCAGCAAGGACAATATTTGCAAAAATAGGGCCTTTCCTAAAGTAAAATTCTCCTTTTCTCTGATCGTAAATGTATGATCCAATAATATCCGCAGGTAATAAATCTGGTGTAAATTGGATTCTAGAGAAATGTAAGTTCAGCGCTTTAGCAACAGTTTTTACTAATGTAGTTTTTGCAATTCCAGGAACGCCCTCAAGTAGAATGTGTCCCTTGGTTAATAGCCCTATAAAAATCATCTCTATAACATCATCCATATCAACAATTACCTTAGAGACTTCTTCTCTAAGAACTGCAAACCTCTCCTTAACTTCTCCAACCTCACTACTACTTAAAGACATACTATTCACCTACCAATTCAAATCCTAATTTTGCGAATAATTGATTTAAAACTCTAACATACTTATTAAATCTCCTTTTCCACATAATAATCGGGATTAACCTTCTCTTACCCTCTAAATACTCCTTAACCCTATACATTTCATATATAACTTTCCTAAATTCATCCATTTCCTTCTTACTAAGGTATAGGGATATAATATCCCAACCCTCTCCCCTTAGAACTAAGTCCTCAATAACTAAATTCAACTTCCTTTTTAAGATAATATTTGTTAATTCATATAATTTGCCAATTAGCTGCTTATAAACACCACGTCGTCTAATGTGAACTTTCATCTTTTCATATTCAGGACTGAATACTACAATTCTCTGTTCACCAACTGATTCTAGTGGGAAATCATGTATAGTCTCGCCAGCATACCATCTCCTAGCTATTCTATAAATTGTTAATGTAATTAAAACAACTAAGACGAGTCTCATTAATATCGGAACATTTACAATATAGGAGTAGAAATACTCATTTATCTCTGAACCATACGATTCTAAGTAGCTTGCAATAATTCTACCTATATGTGGTAATGGCATATTTATTGATGTTGAAATGTAGTGGCCACTATCTATGTATATTCTAATATGTCCTCCATATCCATTATAATCATTTAATCCAGTAAGCCAGTTAAATAATGTAACGACAAAATTTTTTATTAAATATGAATTCTCAGAGTCTTCACTAAAGTACTTATTGATAAATATACTTGTATCTGCAATAACATATACCCTACTTACTCCAAGTACAGTACATCCAGCAAGAATAAACTTGTTTCTGAAGCCGCTAACTGTATCTATATAATAACCACATGGTTTTAAGATGCCCATATCCACCAGATAACTTGGAAGGTCAATCTTTAATGACTTAACTTTTACTGGATATAGAATATCAGCGTACCACTCGATCTGTTGCCCTTCATTAATAAGTAATAAATAGCTACTAACTGTTTCATTAGAAATCTCCGCATAAAACAGTTTCTTAATTATATTATTAACAGTACCTAATTCATCGGCTATTAATAATGACCCGCCATTTTTGATAAAGCACCTTATTATGTTGATCTCATGATCATTTAATGGTATATCTGGACCAATTAATACAAGTACATCTCTTAAGTAAGTATCACCATATTTTTTTGAAGCATTTACATCTATCACAGAGAAATTATCTAACAATATTATATCGACATCCACGTTCCATATATTTCTCCTATATACTCTCTCAAGGTAATCTTTAAAATCGCTAATTCCGCTCCATGTAGTATTATAAGGAGTAGTTGAACCTAAGAATACTGTTATGGGAATATATTTTTGTGGTGCATTTATAGCGGCTATAAGAGCAAGTAATACAACTACCGTTGTTAGTAGCTTCTTCCCCATCCATATACACCCTCAATACTAGAGATTATTTCATCACTACGTGCAGCTTCACTTGAAGTAATTTCCTTACGAGAATACTTAGCTTTTTCAAACAAATCAGTAAGCTCTTGTGATAAATGGTAAATATCCTTATCAATTTTCTTAATAAATTCCCTTGGTGTTTCACTCTTTTTCTTAATTAACCCCCGGCTTTTCTCTAGTATAAAGAGAAATCTCCTATAATTATATATGACTATACCTCTAGGGTCACTAGGCTTTCCCCCTAATTTAATACGTACTAGTACCTTGTTAGCATACTTAGAAAGTACCGGTGATAACTTCTCCATGATATACTTCCTATAATAATATACTATGAATATAACTGCAAGTATGAGTATAAATGGCAGAATAATATCTAGATATGGTATACTTACGTTACTCACAGCTCCTACATTAGATGATAAGCTACCTATATTGGGTATCGGAGTTTTAATATTACTGAATGATGAAGATGGGAGGGAAATAGAGGTCTCAGGCGGATTACCTGCGATAGCATTTTCTAAATCAAGAGGTAAATTAGAAAGCACCTCAGATACAAGCTCCGGATCAACATCCTGTAAATTATTAACTAAATCTAAAATTTGTGGAAGCAATTCTTTATACTTTATAATTGCTTCATCATAATGCCCAAGTAATATCAAACCAGCTACTTCCCTTAGATTATTAGAAGTAGTACGATTATATTTCTCGAGTAAATCAGCAATTGTTAGTAGAGTATCAACTAAATTCAAGATATTAATATCCGTAATATTATATAACGTAGCATTCAAATCCACCTTCTCGTCGCCTAAATTTCTAACTGTTAAAATGATAACCGTATCTCCATATACATAAGGTATAGAAATATTTATGATACTAGATATCAATATTATTACTAACATAATCAGCGTTAATACTCTATATCCTCTTCTCATGCTAACTAATTAATAATTTAATGGTACGAGGTAAAAACTGTTTTGAAGCTATTCGATGTAAACGTAGCTAAAGGTATATCTTATAATCAACTCTCACTCTAGACCAAGAAGGTAAAAATTATAATATGATGTAGGAGATAGTAGGTCCAGCGATATACGGCTTTTCACCAATATATTCTTCTTCAATAACCCTTGTTTCTACTCCCTTAAGGATTTTATATAGTGATTCGACCGCTCCAGGCCTAAATAATGGTCTATTATTATTTCCACACTGATATGAATATGTACAGTTAGGGCAGCCATCAACCCTGTTACAATCGCAAGTTTTAACTATCTCATATGCTCTCTTAAATGCTTCATCAAGTTTTCTAAATAGTAGGAGCGTCGCTCCAGAACCACCTGGACAACCATCATAGACAAATATAGTTCCTGATAATCCCATCGATACACCACCAACTTCTCTAGCGCCACTACCAGTAAAAATATCACTACTTTCTATCAATATATGTTCAACTGCATGGTACGTTCCAGCAATAGCCTCAATCTCCTCTACCTCGAATTCATATATAACATCACCTGGATCCGGAGCTTTAAATACAAAACCTAAAGTTTCAAAGCTATATTCTAAAGGTTCATCTAATGAATACCTACCTTCAACTTCACCAGAATAAATATTCTTAAGTATGTATCCCTCAACAACCTCTTTAATCCTCAATTTACAATATAAAACCTCAACTCCATATACAATCTTTCTCTCTAAGATGTCTAATACCTCTGGCTGAGCATACCTTATAGCATCTGTCTTATACTGATGATCCCTTGGTAATGGTTCAACTTGAGAAACTCCTAGTCCAGATCTAATTATTTTCAGCGACTTAGATTGATATTTATATCCACCATGTAAGTACACAGCTCCTGGAAATAATTCTCTTAATGCCATTGGTAGTTCACGTTCACCGATGACTTTATCACCTAAGTATATCCTAACTATATCCCCAATACCCCTAATGTTATATCTCTTAACGATTTTCCTAGCGATTGGACGTGGATAATATATGTTATCCTTAATATAAAGTATTTTTTCCTTAACGAGATCGTCTAAAATATCTTTATACTCCCGGAAATCGTCTAGCTTTAGCGGCTCATCTAATGAAGCAGCGATTAGTTGATACTTAGCTACAACAGGGTTTCTCGGCTCTACATATATAGGCTCTAAATACGCAAAGTATTTCTCAGGATTTTTCTTGTAGTATGCACTAATAGGATCTCCATTTCTTAGAACTAAAACACTTACTGCTTCTTGACCTCTTCTACCAGCTCTACCAGCTCTCTGTAGAAATCTAGATAAGCCTATCGGTAATGTTATAACAGCATCTAAATCCCCAATATCAATTCCTAATTCTAAGGTTGATGTAGCTGAAATTACCATTAAACCTCCTCTTCTAAACTCAGCCTCGATGCGTCTCCTAAACTCTTTACGTAAACCTGCTCTATGAACATGGCACCTAATACCGCTTCTATCAAGTATCTGTTTTATAATCTCAGCTTCAGAATGGCTATTTGAAAATACTAATGTCTTAAATCCAGATTTAACTAATTTAGATACAATATCTGATATAGCGGCATGATGAGTCCTTAAAGATGGATAAAGCATTATAAAGTGCATTCTACCACGTTTTCCCTTTTTACACTCAACAACCTCTACATCTCTATCAAATAGCGCTTCAGCGAATTCTTTTGGATTAGCAATTGTAGCTGAACTACCAATTAATTGTACTTTACCACATAATCTCTGTAGACGCTTAAGTAT
>Ga0190367_1000310_pt1 | contig 37058 bp, 41 predicted proteins | sample 4872181011_MG_FD_171838 | JGI IMG/M metagenome (GOLD analysis project Ga0190367, IMG submission 171838) | Hydrothermal vent microbial mat bacterial communities from Southern Trench, Guaymas Basin, Mexico - 4872-18-10-11_MG | ecosystem: Environmental > Aquatic > Marine > Hydrothermal vents >... | reverse complement strand
TAATCATTATTGTGCAATCCTTAAGGTTTACTGTAACTACTTGCGTAGCCCCCCTACCTTGCAAAACAACATTTTCAATTGCTCTGTTTATTTCCTCAAGCCTGGATTTTACATACTCCGCTTGCTGCTTTAATCCTGATTTCTGCGTTATAGGTTTCGTGTAGAGGTATGTTCCTGCAACCACACTTAACACTATTGCCGTTGCTAAAACTATACCTATTTGCGTTACCTGTGCCTTAGCTTTCATTTTCATAGCAAGTTATTACTTATAACAAGTTACGGTTCCAGGACCCCACTGTCCTTCCTTTGATGTTATGAACCACCTTACTATACAGGTGTTAGCACTTTTGCAGGAACAAGTCTCATTTATTTTCTGAGGTTTCTGACCAGGTTCTAAGCTAGTAGTATTCCAAGTAGTACCATTACAGTTGCAATCATCGCACCTGAATTCCACAGTTACATTGTAGGCTGTTGCTCCCCCTATATTCTGTATATAGGGATGGCCATCCCAGTCGCACCCTGTAATAGTTAGCTGTACGCTAGTTTTTCCACCTGTTGCTAACATCCCTTCAAATGTTCCTTTCATCCAAACCCATGCAGCGCCAGTTAAACTTATAGTTAACATTAAAAGCAAAATTATTGAAATTACAGGAGTAATACCTCTCTTGCTCAACATCATCCTTAACTACCTCCCAATTCTAATTTTGATTGCTTTTCCTTTATATATTTTTCCAACTTATCGATTCTTTCCTCTAATCTCTCTAGCAACTCCTTTAGACTTCTTTGCGCAGAAAGAATCTTATCAACTTTTTCCTCCACTCCCTTTTCGGAGGTTTCTACTTCCTCTTCCTCTTCCGCGGCCTTGGAAAGAGCTTCATACAATTCCATAACGCTTTTATAAGTTTTCTCTGAATACTCTGAAATTTTATCTAAAGCCTCCTTTAAAACTTTAGATAAAGATTCATTGGACTCTGCAATCTCTTCAAGCATTTTTTGATGTGATCTTAGCATCCCTACTATTGTCTCTACAAGCTCATCTATTGACTTATATACCTTGGAAACAACCAGAACATCCTTCAAGACATCTTTAATCTCATCAACTTCCCTTCTTAACTGTTCTTGCTGCTGCTCGATCTTCTCCTCTCTATCTCTGAGCTTTCTCAAAGGAGAAACTGGAACAATCTCATAAACTTCCTCAGACATTAATGATTTATTACCTCAGCTTATATTTTAATATGTTCTTAAGTGTTTTCACCAGTAGGTGAGTCATGGTTTTCAATTCCACAAAATAAAATTTTATAAATACATCATATTTTCTCATTTAAAAGATGAGAAAGTATATTATTGTCACAGGTGGCGTATTATCTGGATTGGGTAAGGGAATAACAACCGCTAGCATCGCAAAATTGCTTCAATCCCGCGGATTTAAGGTAACTCCAATAAAAATTGACCCCTATTTAAATGTTGACGCTGGAACACTTAACCCAATAGAGCATGGAGAGGTTTTCGTTACTGATGATGGTGGGGAAATTGACATGGATTTCGGCCATTACGAGCGCTTTCTCAATATAAGCTTAACAAAAGATCACAACATAACCACAGGCAAGATCTATAAAGCTGTTATTGAAAAGGAAAGGAGGGGTGAGTATCTTGGCAAAACCGTTCAGGTTATTCCGCATGTTACTAATGAAATCAAGAGGGAAATAAGAGAGGTTGCTGAGCATGATGATGCTAATGTTGTGATTATCGAAATTGGGGGAACTGTTGGAGATATTGAGAACATGCCCTTTCTTGAAGCCATGAGGCAGCTAAAGCTTGAAGAAAGGAATAACGTTATATTTGTTCATGTAACACTTGTGCCGATAATTGATAAGGTTGGAGAGCAAAAAACAAAACCAACTCAGCATAGCGTTAAAGAGTTGAGAGAGGCCGGAATTCAGCCAGACATAATTATTGGGAGGGCTAGGGATATCCTTGCCCCGGAAGTAAAGGAGAAAATTGCGTTGTTTTGTAATGTTGAGAAAGAGGCAGTTATAAGCAATCCAGATCTCGATAATATATATGAGTTGCCTATTTTCTTTGAAAAGGAAAGATTAATAGATATTATCCTGAGGAAATTAGATCTCAAGCCGAAAAAGAGTGATTTGGGTAAATGGAGGGAGCTCGTTGATAGGATGAACAGAGCGAAAATTAGGGTAAGAATCGCTATTACTGGGAAATATACTAGGTTAAGGGATTCTTATATAAGCATCGTTGAGGCTCTGAAGCATGCTAGCGCATATCTTAATGTTAAACCAGAAATTGTTTGGATAGAAACAGAAGAATTTGAGAAGGATAAGAACAGAGTATCAATTCTAAAGGAAGTTGATGGTATAATTGTGCCAGGCGGTTTTGGAAAAAGGGGTGCTGAGGGAAAAATAATGGCAATAGAGTTTGCAAGAAAGAATAACATACCATTTCTTGGATTATGCTTCGGTTTTCAGCTTGCAGTGATAGAATTTACCAGAAATGTTTGCGGTTTTAAGGAAGCAAACTCTACTGAAATAGATCCAGATACAAAATATCCAGTTATTGATCTCCTGCCTGAGCAAAGGAGAATTAAAAGACTAGGAGGCACCATGAGATTGGGTGCTCACAAGGTCGTAATAAAGGAGAATACTCTTGCATACAGAGTATATGGTAAGAAGGAAACATATGAGAGGTTTAGACATAGATACGAGTTTAATAATGAGTATAAGAACATTATTGAGCAACATAAGGGTGTGTTTTCAGGAACATCTGAAGGTGGTAGTATAATACAAATATTTGAAAACCCGCAGTGCTCCTTTTTTCTAGCAACCCAATTTCATCCAGAATTCAAATCAAGACTTGAATCCCCTCATCCCGTATTTCTAGCTTTTATCAAAGCAAGCTTAGGAAATAGGAAAAATACTTGAAATTATCTTCATCAAAACTAACCATATAATAACTAGAGACGCTACAAGGACTACTAAAGTCAATATTAAATTCTTTATTTCCTTCTTAAACAAACTCTCCCTTTCGGTAAGCTTAGGTTGGTTTGTGCTGGAAGTTTCCGTTGTGTAGAAGATCACATTATATCCCTTTTCGGTTAACTTAAGAACATTTTTCTGCTCATCATAAGTCAGATAATTGTTTAAAATTAGCGATTTGCAAGCACTAACAACATCCTCTTCGGAGACATTTAGCTTTTTAGCAATATCAGATACCGTAGCGTTGCCCTCATGCACACTCTTCAGAATTGCAAGCTCAAATGGTTTTAGTCTTGCCACCCTTACTCAACCCTATAGAATATATAACTCCTGGAAGTAAAATAAAAATATCAAAAATAAGCAAGTACCCTTTTCCAGTTATTTTTGCAAGCTGAGGAATCTGAAAAAACGAGAAAACACAAACAAATATTGCTATGCTTGCTATTATTGCTGAAAGAGGTATCTTTATACCCTTCTCCTTAACCTTTAATTTAAACTTCAATACTGGTATTGAGAGAAACGTTATAAAATAGGTCAAAAGGACAATGGGCATAAGTAAAAGAAGAATTTCCGAAAAATCAATTAGGCTTGCCAAAACTATTGCGATTATTGCCTGCAATACTAAGGCATTGTGGGGGGTGCGATGTTTTTCATGAACGTTGGCAAGTATTCCCGGTAGAAGCTTTTCTTTTGCTAGATAATAAGGTAATCTTGCTGAGGAAGCAATCCAGCAGTTTAAGCAACTAAGCATAACGAATATTGCCCCTATAGCAATAAACCCTCCACCAAATTCCCCCAGGAATACCTCGGTAGCTGTAGCTAATGGAAAGGGGGATTTTCCTAGTTTTTGCCAGGGACATACACCCAATGCGATAATGTTTGTTGTTAGGTAAAATCCGATAACTATTAATGTAGCTATTATTATTCCTTTCGCAACTCTTCTTTCGGCCTCTATGGTCTCCTCAGCAAAGAAAGTTGCTGTTTGCCAACCTATGAAAGGTTCAAGAACCAATGGGAAGTAACAAGTAAACTTCCTTTCAAACAACTCTGGTAGAACTATGAAATGTTCCCTCTTAATGAAATAGATTCCCCACGAAATAAACGTCCATAAGAGCAGAATTGTAAAAATACCCAGAAGCATCTGAAGTTTTGCTGCATAGATAATGCCTCTTCTATTAACTGCTGTTAAAATAACTATTACAGAGACGATTATCATTATCTTTTCCACATTGTCCAGGGGTTTTAGGTAGGAAACATAGGAGACCAGAGCTGAGGCCGTCATAGCAATTGTTATCCAGGATATCACCAGACACATCCAAGCCACAAAAAAACCTATTTTTCTACCAAACGCATTGGAAACATAGCTATAAGGGCCTCCTGCATGTGGTAGTAAGCTTGTTAGCTCAGCAAAAGCCAATGCCATATAAATTGCTGAAAGACCAGCAAACATCCAGAGCAGCAGTGAAAGTGGGCCTATGTAATTTGCTAAAATTCCTGGCAACATAAAAATCCCAGAACCTATTATAGCGCCTACAAGGAAAAAGACTATATGCACAGTATCTAGCTCTCTTCTCAGCTCCATGGTATACCATACCTATTTTTATAAGCTACTTCCATCAAAGGCTTCCTCTCAGGCTTAACAGCTTTCTCTTCCGGATAACCTATTGGTACTATTGCTAGAGGCCTAATATTCTCTGGTAGGTTTAATATTTTTGAAACTTCATTTTCGTAAAATGCTCCAACCCAACAAGCCCCTAAACCAAGTGCGTGAGCTGCTATCAGAATATTTTCAACAGCTGCAGCAACATCCTGAGCATAATATAGATTTCCTCTCTCACCATACCAACTTGTCGTTGTTTCGATGTTAGCGCAAGCCACAATAACAACGCTAGCTTCCGCAATAAACTTTTGGTTAAGTGCTGCAGATGCTAGCTCCTGCTTAATTTTATTATCCTCAACAACAATAAAAATCCATGGTTGTAAATTTCCAGCTGAAGGTGCTGATATGGCACATTTAAGTATCTCCTCTATTTTTTCCTTAGAAATCTCACCTTTTTTAAACTTCCTTACACTCTTTCTCGACTTTATAATTTCAAGAAAATCCATAAAAATATTTTGATAAAATTGCGGTATATAAATAACTATGATAAAAGTTGGTTGTTGTGGATTTCCCTGCGGGTTTAGCAAGTATATTAAAGAATTTGAGGTAGTTGAGGTTCAGAGGACATTTTATGATTTGCCAAGGAAAAACACCGTTGAAAAATGGAGGGAGAGCGCTCCTGAGGATTTTGAATTCACACTGAAGTGTTGGCAAGTAATAACACATCCTTGCAGCAGTCCGACTTGGAGAAAAATAAAAAGGGAGCTTGCCAATAAGGAAAACTACGGATTTTTTAAGCCAACAAAGGAAAATTTTGAGGCTTGGGAAAACTTTGCTGATATCGCTAAGATGTTAAAAACAAAAATAGTTGTCTTCCAGTGCCACCCAAAATTTGAAGCAAGTAAGGAAAATATAGAAAATATGAAAAATTTCTTTAATAGCATTGAAAGAAAGAGCATGATCTTTGCATTTGAACCTAGAAATAAAAGCTGGACCGATAAAATTGTGAGAGAAATTTGTCAAGAGCTTGAATTAACGCATTGCGTCGATATTTTTGCTAGAGACCCTGCATACATAAAAAATGTAGCTTATATTAGACTACACGGCAAACCTCCTGGGAGTGCTATGTATAAATACAAGTATAAGGAAAAGGATTTGGAATGGTTAAAGGATAAAATTAACGATGTAGGGAAAAATGTCAAAGATGTGTATGTCATGTTCAACAACATATACATGCGGGATGATGCCCTCGCTTTTAAATATCTTTTGAGCCAACAACCTTGATAAAATCCTCTGCATTCTCAAATTCCTTTAAAAGAGATTCCTGAACAATAGAGACCCTCTTCATAGAGTATCCAGCATCGCTACCTTTTCTTGTTATAACCACGGCATAGCTTCGTAATATCTTAGAAACACAGTTGAGTAAAGATAATTTCTCAATCTCTACTTCTTTATTAACCTCAGCCAAAAATTTGCACGACTTATATCTGGCAAGAAAGTCAAAAGGTGCGTATCTCGTCAGCAAAATTTTGAATCCCAAACCCTCAAACCTCTTACATGCAACTCTTACTTCTTTTCTAACCTCGAATTTTTCATCCTCATCTAGTTTGTACTTCGAGGCTTCCTCAAAAACATTAATTGGTTCTATAATATTCCATCCAAACAAATCGTACAACCTTCTGGCAACTTCAAGAAAAACCTTACATCTACTTCGTTCATACTCATAAACAGCTTTTCTTGAGACTCCCAAGAGATCGGCTAGATCCCCTAAGCTATAATTCTTTTGAACTCTTATCCTTCTAAGATTTTCCTGAGAAATCTTAACATAGTAACCTCCTCTTTCAGACATCACAAAAATTGGCATACCTTGGAGAATCTTTCTTAGAGTATTAAGATTAACCGCAACAACCCCATATCTCCTATAGATTACGTCCTCCTCTGCAGCACCCACAACCAGCAAAGGGATTGCTTTGAAAAAGAAAGCTATTTTCTTTAATTCCGCAGCATGATACCTCCTAAAGTTATCCAATTCATTTGCAACCTTTACAAACAAAAGGAGATTTCCCCTTTTAGTAATAATGTCAAAGCAGCTCTTATCAAGAAATAATGTTGAAAAACCCGCTTCTCTAAAAATTTCGCAGACACTGTCAACCAGATAGGTTTTTACCATCATCTTCCCAATCCATAATATATTATGTTGGCTTATTATCTAAAGAATTTGTGTAGGAGGGTTTTAAAAAGTATAAAGGAATATCTAAGTAGTAAGAGAAATGTCAGGAAACTGCTTATATATTGTGAATTTATTGTTAGATGTTTTGCAATTCTATCCTTGCTCTTCGTCGTAGATATCTTGCATATTTATCCAATAAAAATCCAAGAAATTATTGCCAGTCAAGTTTCTTCCATGTTAAGTTTGATGAACGTTCCCCATAGCCACGAATACTTTCACATATTCATGAAGGTTGACAATAGTATGTATGATCTCGCTATAGACAGGGATTGTATTGGATGGAAATCCTGCCTGCTTTTTTTTGCGTTAGTGTTTGCTGTGCCATCAATTCCTTTGAAAAAAAGAATTTTGGGAATATTAATTTTCTCCCCCATCTTATACATCGTAAATATCGCAAGATTAGCAACAACCTTCTATCTAGGCTACATATACGGAGCAAAGGTTTTAGATGTTGTACACGAGTATTTGTGGAGGGAGGGTTTAGCTTTTTTTGTTTTTTTAAGTTGGATTCTTTGGTTAAAATATATTGTTGGGGAAACAAAAATTTCATACAAAAACACAATACTCTATAAAATCTTTAAAAGTAAACTTAAAGCGCTAGACTGAAAATGGGTGTGTTAGATCTTTGCTACGACCTGCATAACCATGCCATTCTATCCTGCAGAGATTTTTCTTTTATAAAAAAATTTGGATACAGAAAAATTGGCGCCGTATTTGATGCCAAATCATTGGATCCCGAGATGTTTTATGAAATAGATAATATCGCAAAAAAAGAGGGCATCAGCGTATTTCTCGGTGCTGAAGTGTATGCTGATAGTTTAGCTGAATTAAAATCCTTGGCTAAGGAAGCAAGGAAATATGCGGATTTCGTTATAGCGCATGGTGGTGATCTGAAAATAAACAGACATGCCTTAAAGTTTGTGGATATTCTTGCTCATCCAGAGAGAGGTAGAAAAGATTCGGGGTTCGATTACATCATGGCGAAAATAGCTAAAAAAAATAATGTTGCTATAGAACTCAACTTCAGAAGTTTTCTGGCCGAAAACGGACTAGGACAGATAAGGGTTATGGAGCATTTTAAGAACAACATTAAGCTTGCGAGAAAATACGGTGTAAAATTAATAATTACAACTGGCGCTAAAAGCATTTATGATATAAGATCACCCAGAGAGATTTACGCTTTCTTCGAGTACATAGGTATGAGCAGGGAGGAGCTGCTAAAGGCGATGATTTATAATCCGAAGGAAATAGTGGAGAGAGGTAGAATGAGGAAAAGTAAAGATTATATTATGCCTGGCATCAGAGTTATAAAATGGGGAGAAAAGAAGAATTAGATAATCTTAAGCGTGAGGTCCTTTCTTGCAAAAAATGTGCCTTATACAAAACCAGAAACAATGTTGTATTTGGCGAGGGTAATGAAAATGCTGAAGTAATGTTTATAGGAGAAGCTCCAGGAAAGCAAGAAGATTTGCAAGGCAGGCCCTTTGTTGGTTCTGCTGGAAAATTGTTAACCGAGTTGATAGAGAATATTCTTAAGTTGAAGCGGAGCGATGTTTACATTGCGAATGTCTTAAAGTGCAGGCCTCCAGGCAATAGAGATCCCAAAGAAAATGAAATCATAGCATGCAAAGGATATCTTGAAAAGCAAATTGAGATAATAAATCCAAAAATTCTTTGCGCGTTAGGAAGGTTCGCTGCAAATTTTCTTGCTGAGAAATATAAAATAAAATTTAATTCGATAATGCAAGATCACGGTAAAGTATTTTTTGTTGATAACAAGAAAATAATTTTTACCTTCCACCCAGCAGCTGCTCTTTATAAACCTTACATAAAAGAGTTACTTGAGAAGGATTTCAAAATTTTGAGCAAGTTAACTGATTTGAAGAGAAGAAATATTACACTTTACGATTTTTAGCTAAGATAAAAACTTTTGGTGTTGAGTTTCATTACATTCCTATATGACGCGTTTGAATAAATCTTTTGGACTAACCCTTTTTATCTCCTCTACTTTATCAAGATCCTTATCATAACTTATAATTTCGTTCACATTGTTTTTAAGAGCGCAAGCAGCGTGAATGGCATCTCTTGGTTTTATATCATAAATCTCAATAAATTTCTGAGCTTTCAAAGTTATGTCTAGTGTTACAGGAAGAAATTTTAGATGTGGAAACCTTAAAAATTTTTCACCAATATCTATGGAAGCTTCTTTTCCTAAAAACTTTCTTACAACCCAAACTACCTCATCCCAAGTGAGTACAGAGGTTAATGCTTCTAACCGTCCTTCAGCAATTTTTAATAGAACAAGTCTAGAAAATTTAGCTTTTTTTTCTACTTTTTCATCTGCAATAATAGGATATATAAAAACATTTGAATCAATGTACTTCATATTCCTCCTCCAACACACGTTTTATCTCTTTAACATCCACTTTTCTCTTAAGCTTTTTTGAGTGTTTGGTAAAATCTTCTATAAATTTTTTTGGGTCAATTGCTGGCCTAATTATTATTTCATTTTCGTAGACCTCAAGAATAATATCACTACCAGGCTTTATACCTAGGTATTCTCTCACAACTTTTGGTATAATCAATTGCCCTTTTGGTCCAATTGTTCTTTTTATCTGCATGATTACTTTATAGTTAAACTTTGTAAAACTTTTTATTTAAAATTTTTCATACCTATCTTCGAGCTTGTTTAAGTTTTTTGGCTTAATAATACCAAGCGGTGTTATGAATGCTGTCACGTATTTCGCTGGTGTAATGTCGAATGCTGGGTTCTTCGCTTTTGTATCATTCGGAGCTATTCTTTTATTGTTTATATAAAGCACCTCCTTTTCATTTCTTTCCTCAATTTTTATTTCCTTACCGCACTTACAATTAAAATCAAAGGTTGATAGGGGTGCAGCAACATAAAATGGTATGTCATTCTCCTTAGCAACAACCGCCTTCTCATAAGTACCAATCTTATTTGCAAAATCACCATTGCTTGCTATACGATCAGCACCAACGATAACTAAATCTATTTCTCCTCTTTGCATAAAGTAACCTGCTGCATTATCAACAATTAATGCATGCTCTATGCCCTCATTAGCAAGCTCCCAAGCTGTCAATCTTGCTCCCTGTAGAACAGGCCTAGTCTCATCCACATAAACAAAAATTCTCTTGCCTTGGTAATGAGCAAACCTTATTGGGGCTAATGCAGTACCATAATCTACGCATGCTAATGCGCCAGCATTGCAATGGGTGAGTATCCTATCACCATCCTCAATAAGAGTCGAGCCAAACTCACCTATTTTCTTGCATTCCTTCAAATTTTTATCAACAACATACTCGACAAATTCCTTGCATTTAGCCTTCGCTTCACTAATATTTTTTGCTTCACCAATTCTTTCCATGAGTTTATCAAGCAAGTTGAATATGTCTACTGCGGTGGGTCTTTGGGATTTTAGCTCTTTAATGACAACTTCAAGATGCTTTAGCAAATCATTCAAGCTTCCTTTAAAATTCATAGTTTCGAGCAAAACCGCATAGCAAGCTGTTATTCCTATTAAGGGTGCGCCCCTGATAACCATGTTTCTTATGGCATAGCAGATGTCTCTATAGCTCCTCGCTTCAAATATTTCAAAATTATGTGGCAGTTTTCGCTGATCAATCGCCCTAACAACATTACCCTCAAACCAAATTGCTCTATATTCAAGTAATTTGTTGTTTATCTTCACCTTCACTCAAAAACACCTCCCCAAACCTTTTGGCATTTGAAATTTCAAATTTTCTATTTAAGTCATTAACTTCAAAGAAGAACCACTCACCATTATAATTAACAGCTAAAATCGGCTTGCATCCAAAGATACTTGAAAACTCAAGTAGTTTTAGGATTGCTCTCTCAGAAACATATATTTTCTCCGAATTTGCTACTTTGCATTCTATTGCAAATTTTCTTTTACCTCTACCAGCAATTATATCGGGCATTGGATATCTTGAGCACGCTGAACCAGCCACCCGGACAGCTGCAAACTTAGATTTCCATAAAAGCTTTATAAGCTTTCTTTCAGCATTAGTTCCCTTTCTTTTGGATGATGCCATAATTTTTTGCAACGGATGGTATTAGCTAACCTTTAAAAATCTTAAATGCAAGAGAAATAAATAAATGCTAACTCCAGCAAAAGTTGAGAAATTCACATTAGTAACGTTAAAAGATTATGAGGAGCCCATACTGAGAGAACTGGGGGAGTTGGGTATAGCTCACATAGAATTTAAGGAAACTGAGCAGCAACCCCATTTGCAGGATAAACTTGCTGAAATTTTGGATTTGCTTAAAAAAGTTGAGGATACCCTAAGTGTTTTGGGGATTTCTGAGAAAAAAAGAAGCTTGTTTGGCATGATCGACCTACCAGTAGAAGTTGAAGAGAAAGTAGGAGTTACAAAAGAGACGTTAGATAAAATAGAGAAAGAAGTGGAGAATATTTACATAAACATATATAAAAGGGTTAATGAATTAGCCAAAAGAAGGGAACACCTTATTAAGGAAATCAAGGAGCTTGAGGAAAGATTAATCTTGGCAAAGTTTCTAAGAGAAAATAAATTAGAAAGCAAATATTTTGGAGAAGGTAGATACACAACACTTATTTGTGGGTTCGTAACAGAGGAAAATCTAGATGTATTGAAAAAAGTGGAGAAATTGGGTGCAAAATGCATATACAAGCTTGCGGATGAGAAAATTCCATGCATAGTATTTTACCCGAACGACATTAAGGATGATGTTATAAAAACTTTAAAAATTGCTAATTTTCGTGAGGAATCCCCTCAAGATATAGAGGAGGGTATCTTAAGCAAAAAAAGAGAAGAATTAAAGGAAATTGATAAGGAAATATCAGAGTTGAAAAGAAGAGAAGAGCGAAGGTTGCTGGCTCTTAGGGAGATTCTGAGCATAGAAAAAGAGATTCTAGAAGCTAGGATCGGGCTTAAAAAAACAAAAAAATGTTGCGTAATCCAAGGGTGGATACTTCCCGACAAAAAAGCTTTACTAGAGAGAAAAGTTAGGGGGATTGCCGGAAAGTTTTGCTACATTACATATTCGCACGAAAAAGACGCTCCAACTCTTCTCACAAACTCAAAGCTGACGAAGCCATTTGACATGCTTACAAAGCTATATGGAGTTCCGTTATCCCATGAAATCAACCCAAGCATTTTCATGCTATTCACATTTCCCGTAATTTTTGGGGCTATGTTTGGAGATGTCGCCTTAGGTATTGCTTTAGCAATACTGGGGCTTGTTTTAATCAAGAAATTTAAAGGCATAGAGATTCTCAGGGATTTTTCTATCATAGTGATTACGTGCGGTGTTGCCTCAACAATTTTTGGTTTTCTGTATGCTGAAGCGTTTGGTGTTGAGCTAGAGGAACTTGGAATTCATTTGCATCCTATTTTATTTAGTCCATCCAAAGATCAGGAGATGATGCTAAAGTTTGCAATATTCATTGGTGTTGCTCATATGGGGCTCGGTATGTTGATCAACATAGTTAATAAGTTATTAGAGAAGGAGAAAATTGAAGCGATTTTCACAGCACTAAAATTGTGGATCTTTGTTGGAGGTGTTTACGTAGTGTTTTCTGGATTTAAAACACCAATTAGGTATCCTCTACTCATTAGCTTTGTCTTACTACCTTTGGAACCAATGATTAAGGAAAGGAAAATAAAGGCTATAGGACATGGTTTGATTGAGACATTAGAAACCGTTTTAAAGTTTTTAAGCAATACTATAAGTTACGGAAGAATTTTCGCGTTAGCGCTGGTGCACGCTGGTTTATGCTTGGCTGTGCTTATGATTGCAGATATGATGCCGAATATTTTGCTGAAATACTTAGTTATAATATTTGGAGGGTTTGTGGTTTTGGTGATGGAATCTCTAATGGTATTTCTACACACCCTAAGGCTTCACCTTTATGAGTGGTTTACAAAGTTTTATAGTGGTGAAGGAAAGGAATTTAAACCATTCAAATTTGAAAGAATGTATACGGAGCTGACCTCCTCTCCGCCCTAAAGGGCGAGGGTTCCCGCAGGGAACTCCCCACTCCACTACCTCACGGTAGCTTCACAGGGTCGGTTGGTGTCATCGGGCTGGGTCAGGCAACCCTCTTATTTTTGAAATGTTGCGTAAACTATTTAAATCTTATGTTGCATATATGCGTAATATGAAACTCACGCTAAAAATAAAAATAAGACCTCTAACAAGGAAAAAAGAGAAGATGTTATCCGAAGCAATTAAAGAGTTTAAGGCTTGTGTAAATGAATGGTTGAGAGCAATAGAAGAATTGGAAGAAAGACCTAATAGAGGGAATCTACATAGGTTTGCTTACCAAGAAATCAGAGAAAAGTTCAATCTCCATTCAAATGTTATTCAAGATGCTATGAATTTAGCTATTGAAATATGGAGAAGTAATAGTAAAAATAGTGGAGAGAAACCTGTTTTCGATTCAAATTGCATTTACTTCAAAGGAGTCGATGTTAAAATTGAGAATGATGGTATTATTGTACCATTAAAGTCGAGAGAAAGAGTTTATTTACCTCTCTATGTTAGAAAGTATCATCGCAAGTATTTACAACATAAGCATGGTAGAATTATTATAGCTAAGGATGGGAACGGCTACTACGCCTGCATATCAGTTAATGTTCCAGAAAAAGAGCCATTTAAACCGCAGGGATTCCTTGGGGTAGATTTCGGCTATTATAACATTGTTGTAGTTGCTGATGAAAAGGGTAGAGAGTTGCTGAGAGTTCAAGGAGACAAACTAATAGGAAGGAAAGAGTATTATGAGAACTTAAAAGCAAGAAGACAGCGAAGACTGATGAAAATATTTGGAACTAAATACAAAGATTTTGGACACAAGGATAGGAACTACGTCAATAATTTGAATCATAAAATAGCTAAGCAAATTGTTTTGTTGGCTAAGAATATGAGGAAAGCCATAGTTATTGAAAAGTTAAGGGGTTTAAAACAGCGAGAAATGCAAAGGAGAAGAAAGAGGTTGAGAAAAATACTGGCAAGATGGAGCTACGCTGATTTGATAGAGAAAATCAGGTATAAAGCTAGATTTGAAGGAGTCCCTATTGTAGAAGTTAGTTCAAAGTATACCTCTAAAACTTGCTCGAGATGTGGATATTTCAATAAAAATTTCAAGTTACAAAGAATATTTAAGTGTCCCAGATGTGGTTTAGTCATCGATAGGGATTTAAATGCTGCAATAAATATAACTATTAAAGGTGCGACTCTCCTCCTCGCACCAAAGTGTAAGGTTTCCAGCTTAGGAGGTGAAGATGTGAGATGAATTCAGAATTTGCTGCAGCAATTGCTATAGGAGTAACTGGTGCAGCTTCTGCTGCAGCAATTGCTATGACAGGTACCGCAGCAGTGGGAGCGCTATCGGAGAAGCCAGAGATCTTTGGTAAGACAATATTGTATATAGCTTTTGCTGAAGCTATTGCGATCTATGGATTGCTAGTAGCATTGATGATACTAATGAAATGAGGTTAATGGCATTAGCGTTAGGCAGCGAACTAGCGCTTTCCGTAATCTTTTTTATTTTTCTTGGATATTATTTGGGCGGGAAAATAAGCAAAAATTTCGCAATCATAGGGATGGTTATTGGGGCTATAATGGGGTTAGCCTCTGGCACGTTGCTTGTGCTCCAAACTTTAGAAAGATTTGGAAAATTAAAGAGCAACAACCTCAAGTAAATCCTCAGTACCTAAGCCTTGCTGTATTCCTGCTAAAATTCTAGCTATATTCTTAGTTTCAAACTCCTTCAAGAGAATGAATGAATATACAACAAGTTGCAAGCGGGGATACGCATAATGAAATGCTTTGTATGTCCTCAGAAGCAATCTTTTCTCAAACTCAACCTCAACGTTCTCAGCATTAATATCCAAACCATCCAATCTTCCAGCTTCTACGCAGGAAATTATATCATCAGGTTTCATAGTCCCCAAGGGTATCACCAAATCAATCGGATTTTCTATTCCTGCATTTTTTGCCTTCAGACAAGACATAACGTTATAATAATCAATTTCCTTCGAAACAAATGAGGCAACGTCTTTATTTGCAAACCTTAGCACATTTTCGTAGAAATACTGCTCCAAAGATTTCCTAAATATAAATATCTTGCCAGTTTTCTCATATTCTTTGATAGCATTTTCCAAAGCTGCTCTGGCTTGTTCATCTGGAGCCTTTTTAAGCATGTTCTCAAAATCGTTCTCCTTTAACAACAATTCTACCTCAGGTTCAACAACGCTCAGAAGCAACCTACTAGCTTTCAATTCAAATATCCTTGCTAGATTGAATGGCGCCATCCTAGCTAAAGCTTTGAAAAGGAGAGCATCCTTCGTAATAGCATTTCTTTCAAAATCTTCAGCATTTGAGGATTTTTCTGCTATATCACTATAGTAAGCATACTGCATTAAAAAGGCAAGAGCATCTTTTATGTTGGGGGAATTCATCAGACTCTTAAAGTCATCCTTTGCGAGTGTAAAGCTTTTAATAGCCCTAACTTTAGCCTGCAAATAACAACATTTATAGCTTTGAGCAATCGCCCTTAGGTTTTTACTTTTGAGGCGGACCCTCATTTTCCCAGATATTCCTTTTGTTCTTTATTTAGCTTATCAATTTTAACATTCATAACTTTAAGCATCAAACTTGCCACTTTTTTATCAATTTGATTTGGCACTTTATAAACCTTATTTTCCAATTTTTCATGATTTTTCGCAATGTATTCAGCGCAAAGAGCTTGTAGGCTGAATGATAAATCCATTACCTCGCAAGGATGGCCCTGACCACAAACCAAATTAACAAGCCTTCCCTCACCAAGCAAATATACCCTTCTTCCATTTTTAAGCACATATTCATCAACATATTTTCTTATCCTCCTCTTTTTCTTTGCAAGGCTTTCCAGATCATCAATATTTATCTCGACATTGAAATGACCAGCATTAGCCAAAATGCAACCATCTTTCATATTCAAAAAATGCTCCCTGCGAACAACATCTGTGCATCCAGTGGCAGTTATTATTATGTCTGCATGTTTGCAGGCCTCGTCCATAGGCATAACATCAAAACCTTCCATTAGCGCCTCTAAAGCCTTTATTTCATCTACTTCTGTAATTATAACCCTAGCTCCCATTCCCTTAAGTCTTAACGCAATACCCCTACCACACCAACCATAACCAGCAACTACTACACATTTACCAGCAATTAACAAATTAGTTGCCGATATCAATCCGTCAATCGTTGATTGACCTGTGCCGTATCTGTTATCAAATAGGAATTTCGTGTAGGCATCATTAACAGCGAAAACAGGAATCTTTAATTTATTTTCCCTTTCAAGCTTTCTAAGCCTCATTACCCCGGTGGTTGTTTCTTCGTTTGCACCTAAAACGTTTTTAAGTAGATTTTCAAATTTTTCATGAGCTAAACAAAGGGTATCTGCCCCGTCATCAATTATTATGTCTGGTTTTGCATTTATAACTCTCTCGATGCTTTGCCAGTACTTCTTCTCGCTCTCCCCCCTCCTAGCGAATATCTTGAATCCCTCCTCCATTAAGAAATCGCAAACATCATCATCAGCTGTTAGTGGATTACATGCACAGGCATAGATTTTTGCCCCTCCCTCAGCAAGAGTTTTTATCAAAACTGCTGTCTTTGCTTCAAGATGCATACATACGCTGATATTTAACCCATCAAAAGGCTTTTCTTTAGCAAATCTCCTCCTAATTCTAGAAAGAACCATCATATGCTTACTGGCCCATTCAACCTTCTGTGCTCCAAGCATAATTTCTTATATAATTTTGAGTTTCAATTTTATTTTGAAAGTAAAATTGAAAAACTTTTTCAACAAGATAAAAATATAGCCATGAAATTAAAAATCATCATTCTCCTTGGGATTACCGCTGCATATTTTATATACTGCTATGTAAGTGCAAATAACCTTAAAAACATAGCTAGTGAATTTAAAGCTAAGTACGTCCTTGCATATCTGCCAGCCAAATTGGCTTCAGATATAAGCGTTAATGAAACTGTGGCGTGGATAATCTTCTTTGTTCTTCTTTTTCTGGAGATTATAATAGTTTACATAATAATAAAGAGGCAGGGTATTCTGCAGGTAGAATAATATGAGAGTTTGTAAGGATATTGAAATAGTTGGTAAGAGTTTGGGAATTTATGCAAAATCCATTAACGCTTTGGTGATTTCTGATTTACACATTGGTTATGAAGACTATTTGAATGAGCAAGGCATTTACATACCTCTCAGTCAGTATCCAAAAATTAAGAAGATGCTTGAGGTTATGCTAAATGATTGCGAAGCTGAAACAGTTGTTATTGTTGGGGACGTTAAGCATGAATTTGGGAAGGCAAGCAAACAAGAATGGCTTGAAACCCTAGATTTACTTGATTTTTTGCGAAAGAGAGTAAAGGAGGTGCATATTGTCAGGGGGAATCATGACAATTTTCTTATTCCTATATTAAAGAAGAAGGAGATTCCACTGCATGACCCTATTTTGCAGATTAACGATATAGCATTTGTTCATGGACATAAGGATATCAGCATTGAGGACTTGGATTGCAGATATATAATTTTAGGACATGAACATCCAGCTATTGCTTTGAAAACAGAGATGGGTTCGAAAAAGAAGTATAAATGTTTTCTTTATGGCAAATTTGGGGAGAAGAAAATGATAGTTTTGCCCAGTATGCACCCCTTAGCTAGTGGAAGTGAAGTCAACATTTTGCCTAAAGATGAGTTACTTTCGCCTATCCTGCAAAAAGCTGATATTGAGAACTTTTATGTATATGCCGTTGAACCTGAACAAATAGTCCTAAAATTTCCCAAAATTAAGCAATTAAATTTTTTGCTTCAATGACTTATCATAATTTCTTAACTCTATAAAATGAGTAGAAACTATGGTTACGCAGAAGCTTCTGCTTCAAGAAGGAATTACCATAGCCATTGCTTTCAGCTTTATGTGGCATAGATTCTCCAAGGCTATCGGGGCTGCTTGTCTCATCATCACCCATTACTTAGGTAACCTCTAAAATATAAATACCTATTGTTCTCGTCTCACGCTTACGCATGCAGACTCTCCGCCGAAAAGTTAAAAAGCAAAGACAACGAAAGTTTAATGATGCCCGGATGGGGTAGAGGAATCCTGGGGGTTTGCGGAGCCCCTGACCCGGGTTCGAATCCCGGTCCGGGCACGTTTGCAAGCGTTCAGTGCCTGACGTCGTGTTTATAAAGAAGTATGCTGATCCTTCTTGCATGAATAATCCCTATATTGAAAAATTGCTTAATGTTCATGCAAATAAAAGAAATAAGGAGATTTGTATTGAGTATATTAGATTTAAGCAAAGTCAAGGGGTAAGCAATAGTAGGTTAGCAAGAATTACAAGTTTCCTTTGTCAATTGCTAAGAAATTTCGATTTTAATTTCTCTAGTATGAGTGTTGAGCAACTGGAGGATATAGTAATTTGGATAAATAGCCAAAATTGGAAAGAATGGACAAAATACACAAATTTGAGGATTCTTAAAAATTTTGTGAGGTTTTTGAATGAAAGATATGGCTTAAGCCTACCTGTGGATAGAATTAAAGTTAAAGAGCCAAAAAATTCCCTGATGCCTGAATATTTGATAACTGAGGAAGAATTTGTAAAGTTGATGAATGCTACGGATGATCTACAATTTAAAACATTGCTCGGCATATTATATGAATCTGGTGCAAGAATTGGGGAGATTTTGAACTTAAAAATTCAAAATGTAGAGTTTAATGATTATGGAGCTAAGCTATACATTAAAGGCAAAACAGGGCAAAGAGTCGTGCCTATTGTTTGGTTCGCTAACATGCTTAGGCAATATATAGAAGCACATCCCTTCAAGCATGATCCTGAGGCACCAGTGTGGTACTGCTATAAAAATGGAAAGTTTGAAGCTTTAAGCTACAATGCTTTTAGAATTAAGCTCAAGAGGCTTTGTAAGAAAGCTGGAATAAATAAAAGAATTTATCCGCACCTATTTAGACATTCTAGATTAACAGAGCTTGCGAAGCAGTTGCCAGAGCAAACACTAAAGCTATTAGCGGGTTGGGCTGCTGATTCAAAAATGGCTAAGACATATATTCACCTATCTTGTAGAGACGTTGAAGAAAGCTTGCTAGCAAGGGTTTATGGAATAAAGGTCAATGATGAAAATAGCAAGGAGGAGAGGCTTAAAATATGTCCAAAGTGCAAGGAAGCAAATCCATATTTTGCTAAGTATTGTATGCGTTGCCAGACACCTCTGGATGAGAAGGAGTTAAGAAGATTGGTTTTAAGCGAGGAGAAAATTAAAGAAATTGTTGATTGGGCCGAAGTGTTCCTTTTATTCTTTAAAATACTTGAGAAGAAGTATCCTGAGTTATGGAATGACTTTCGTGCTACATTGAAAAAGGCTGGAAAGGAATATTTGATTTCTTAAGCTTTTACTGGCAATTAGCTCTCTACCTTCTCCACTTATAAGTTCAAATAAACAAAGATATGTATGAAGGAGATAAAAGAGTAGCATTTGGTCCTGATATAGAAACTTATGGTGAAGATTTTTATTTAGATTTGCTCTCTTAGGTTTCCAAATTTCAACAGCAAGAATAGGCAGTAGCTTTTCGTTTATTATTGTGGCTTGGATAGACCCGCTTACCTCTGGTAAAATTAATAAAGATAATCTAAACTTTGCATATAAGCTTCTACATTCTTATTTTTCCTTTTTAAATACCTTTTAATTCCGTTACCTTTAACAACAGGAATACCCTTTTGTAGACACTTTTACTTTAAGTTTTTCGAAGGTTTGGCTGCCTCAAAAAACTTTCCACGCAAACTCAATTTAAGTTTAGGAAGCAAATATTCTAGCATCTCGTCATAGTAAACGCAAACCATCTAACTTTCTCAAATTTAGATTTTAGTATTTTTTGTATGTTTGGTTTCTCAAATCTCTTGGAATAAAATTTTAATTTCATAATCTCCTTTAGGTTTTGTATACTCGTAAAAAATTATTATCATCTTTAATATTAACCCCACTACGCTTGTCGCAGAATTCAAGCAGTTTTTTATTCATCTCTAAAGCTCTTCTTCGATCTTCTGGATTGTAATCATTTATGATTTATCTAAAGTAAACGTGAGGAGCTATAGGAATGTAACTCATATCTACAAGCATTCTACATTACTTCTTTGCCTTCTCTATGTTTTCCTGCTTTTCTTGAAAGGGTGAGCAGACAAAAACAGCTTTTATTGATTTAATGCTAAACAAAATTGTATAAAATTTTGTAAATCTTTTTCTGATCTCTCAAAATTACTGAGAGATATTCTATATACATATATTTTTCTGTCTTTAAAATTATACTGCTTTACTTCATTAAATTCTTTCCAGCTAGGGTATATCAATAGACCCATCTTAGTATTAATTCTTTCAATGTAAGTAATTAATTGTTGAAAGTCATCAGTTGTGGGTCTTTCTTTATATTTAGCATCTACTACAACTATCACTTGAGATTTCTTTTTATCCGTTATGGTATAGTCCGGCTTAATAATATACTCCTCAGCATTATTGAAAAGAGTAATCTCAGGCTCCTTCTTTACAATAAATGGTTGTTGAATCGATTCTTTCAATATGTTATATATGTACTGCTCAAAGACTTTATTCATGTCAACAACGAAGGACTTTATTTTTACCTCCTTTGCTGACTTGAATTCTATAGTCGAGTGCGTAATGAAAAATAAGCACAACTCAAGTATATCATAATAGTAGCTTCGACTACTTGGTAATCGTTGATATAGAATTATCTCTTCAATATCATTTACAAAATCCATTCCTAGCGGGAATGAAACATCATTGAACCAGTTATATTTTTTAAAAAGATTATCTCGTATCTCTTTGCTTAAAGTGGTTGAATATAGCTCTAATAGAATCCACAAGGTAAATTTTATCGCTCTATTTTCAGGTACATCTTTAGATAATTCGAAGAAGCTACAAGTAATTTTAGTTCTATCTCCAGAGACCCAATGTTTTAGAGTCTCCTTAACTAGTAGTTTACCTTTCACGACTGCCCCTCGTTCCACAGTATATTTCGCCCTCTTAAGAGGACCAAAAGATCGTATCTTTTCGAGTTCCGTTAGTAAGACATGCAATAAAATATGGAATACATTAGGAAACTCTCTTATTTTATCCCTACCAACTTTTACGACCTTCTTTAGTTCTTTTATAGAAACCTTTTTACCTTGTGCTCTATAAATGAGATATAGGAAGTCCTCGACTGGTGCCTTAGGACTCACAGTTAAGAGATAGTTCTCATTTAGTGGAATTATACCCACATAATTTGTAGCTTTAATTCGTATTCCCTTTGGAGATATATCCGTTATTTGAATATATGGCTTAGCTTCAGGTGATAAGCTGTAAATAGGTAAGAAAGGATTATCCCTAAATTCAGACAATTCTCCTATATCTTGCCACTCCTTTAAATCAATCCTTTTCAAGTTCTAACTCCTCCCAATAGATTTGTTTAACCTTCTCGTAAATATCTTTTCTAAGATCAGTAAAGTACTCCTTCAATAGGAAAGATAATTGATGATCCCACAGGTACCTTAGATCTTGCTTAGATTTGACATTCTTGAAGTATGCATGACCTAGTGGGAAGAATTCCTGGATCTTCTCAAATGCTTTGACAATCTTTTCAATCAGCTCAGGTTTTACCCTATTTTCCTCAAGCATTTTTCTTAAAATGTTAGAATCCGGTTTTATTTCAATAAATCTAAACCTTCTCATTAAAGCGAAATCAATATCTATTGTTGACTTGTCTAAGGTATTCATAGTACCAATTATATATAAGTTAGCTGGAATCGTGAATGATTCTCTAGAGTAGAGTAATCTTATTTTTTCTTTTCTGTATTCAAGAGCTGAGAATATTTCACCAAACACCTTAGATAAATCAGCTCTGTTTATTTCATCGATTACTAGCACAAAGTTTTGATTAGGATTTTTATCAGCTTTTTTGCATAATTCTTTAAATATCTTGTCTTTAACTTTAAAGATTATCTGACCAGTTTTCTTGTCAATTTCTGGAGATATACATTCTACAAAATCTTCATACGTATAGGATGGATGAAACTGAACAAATACCACGTTTTCTTCCTTTCCTGCTATTGCGTACGCTAAGCCTTTTGCAAAGTAAGTCTTACTAGTCCCCGGTGGACCATATAATATAACTTGCTTGTGATTTTGAATTTCTTCGAGAATTTCTTGGATCTTTGGGTTATCCAAGTCTATTTCTGGTAATGGTGAAGTCTCTCTTGGAGGATTCCAGACTTCAAGACATATTTTCATAGCTTCTAACAAATCTCCCCAATCTGTGATTTCATCCAACAACCGTCTTTCATACATTTTTAGATAATCGTTCAAGACATAACTTAGGTAATCCCTCTTGATGTGTACAGGACAGTAGGGGTTATCTACAATTACCTTTACAACTCTTGGCTTTTCCTTGTGTTTATTGTATAACTCTTCTAATACTTTTGGATCATCTGTGGTTTGGGCTAAGTTTATAGCCTCGTTTTCGTCAGTAGGAACAGTGACTACAAACCTTGCATATCCGCCTAAGTTTTTATCACACATCCAATGACAAAAAGCATCAAATACATCATAATCTTGAAATTCATCGGCATATTCAGAGAGTCTTTTAATGAATTTTTTCAACTTTACGTTATTTTCTGGGTAATCTTCTATTCTTGTTGATAAAATCATTTCACTTCTAAAGATCTCTCTTGAAATAAATCGAACAGTATTAACAACCTTACTGTTAATTATAAGATAATCTCTTGGTCTGAGAGAATGCAAAACTGGAGAAATTATTCCAGCTTGTAAACCTCTAATATACGGACTTTTAGCAAAGTTATTGACTATTTCCTTTTGTTTATCCACATTGTCTACATTATCCAACAAACCTAGTATTAGATTTAAGACTTCCCTAGCTACCTTAGGATACTCTTCTTCTTTGATACCATATGCAGATAGCGTTTTAACTCCTGCAGGAGTGACAGACTTCCGTTTTATTGGTAAGAGCTTATTTATAACTAAATCAGTTGTATTCTCTCCTCTTTCTCTTTTCTCTAAAATTTCATTAAAAATTTGCTTAACTTCCTCCTGTTCTCTCTTATATGCTTCCAAATGCTTTTTACCCTGCTCAGTGTTTAGATATCTTTCCTTAAATTCTTCTATAATCTTCGAGAGATCATATTTCATAGATATCACCTTCAGAGTTTAACTCAAGACGTTTATTTAGCTCATTCATAGCTTCAGCATGAAATTGTTTCGAGGAAATTAGATTTATTACAATCTTTTTCATATTTTCTGAAATCTTTTTTCTTTCACCTTCAGGAAGTATAGGCACTAATACTTTTGCGATATCCAACTCTAAGATAGCTGGATAGTTTGCATTACTCATTTTTTGAGTTAGTTGCACTATACCCCATGGCGATTTTAAAAAAGCACATAGATAGTAGCTATCTACGAGAGCATCTCTTTTAGGATAGAGTACAGAAAATCCCGTAGTAGCTACAGCACCGTCATATCTATCATCTACAACAGCTATAGCACCTCTGTAAGGTCTTGTAAGAGGAACTAATAAATAATCCTTGCGAATAACTTTTCTAGCACGACTTGGGGCTTTTTTACCTTCAATAACACTATGTTTAGATATAAACCCATATGTTAAGTCGATATCTGCAATTTCAACATATATGAATTTATCAAATTTAGATGGATCTATGGTCTCTTTGCTAAATTCAAATAATTCTGATAGTTCTCTAACTTCAAAGCCTGACTCCCTAATTCTCTTTATCGCTTTTATAAATTCTGGGTAGAAGTAATGCGGATCTAATCGACTCTCTTCTATACATTGAGATATATTAAAAGTGTATCCACCAAGCTTTTTAATATTTAATTCACCAAAATGGGATTTGAATATCTCTTCTATTTCTTTTCTCTTTTTCTCAGCTTCAATTTTTGCTTCGATTGCTTGTTTGAGCTTATCTCCAATAGAATCTTGGATATCACGGGGGGGAACAAGAACAGGAAGATTTTTAACATCTCTTGCGTGTAGTCCAACTGTTTGTCCTCTGACAGAATAGTTTAGATAATATTTAGCTAATTTACAATTTAAATACGCCAATAAATAATATGGATTGATGAGATTAGGATTTGGTCTTACTTTTATTAAATGACCTAAAAGCATAGCCTTTTGATCTTCAAGTAAGCGTATTATAGAAGTTTTACTACCTATATACCCCTCTGCGTGGGCATCTCCCAGTAGTATTATATCGCCGTCTCTTAGTTGTCGTCTACCTGCCTTTAAGTACTCTTCGATTGTTTCTCTTGCACATTTCGAAAAATCTATCAAAAAATCGTCAGATAAAGCGCCTGGTTTAACTGCTATTACTTCCCCATCGACTTTTCTCTCAGTACCCGAGGATTTAAAAATATCTTCTATAACTAATTGTTCCAACTTAACAATATCCCATCCACGTTTCTCTGCTATTTCTTTCATTTTTTCTATAGCTCTAATTTTTCTTGGATGAATGGAGTAGGGATCTGCTCTCGAAAACTCTTTACATTCCCGAAGTGTTGAAATTACTGAAATATTAGATATAACTCTCATAGTTCCACCTCACAAATCAGCTTTCTCGATTTCGGTTCTCCATATTGGGCAGTGTTCTTTTCTATACCACTCGCAACATTCTTCCTCCTTTGCATCGGAATCTTTACAAGATTCACACATCCTACCTAAGCCAAGATAATTCCCCCAATCACAAAGAACTTTTCCAAGATCATTATGATCGGGATCTGGCGGTGTATCTTGTCTATTAAGTATATATCCTAGATTTTGCGGTAAAGCTCCAAAGATTTCATAATCTTCTGGTGGGTTCCTCATTTTCTGATAGAGTATAACAGCAGTTTTAACTCCTGTTCCAGCAGCTTTAAAGGCATTATGTGGAAATTCTACAATCGCATGAATTTTTGAATTTCTATAGAGAAAACGTCTTACGTATTCATCTTCACTGTTTGAAAGAACGCCTGTATCGACAACAGTAAATACAAGGCCACCATCTTTTACAAGCCTTAAAAACTCTTCAAGGAATACAACTTGCTTAGGTAAGGAATCTATGAATAGGATTGGTTCCCATTTCTCGTTAAAGTATATTGTATGCTCTTCACCAGTAGCGCTATCCTTAATCGTCAGCTTATATTCATAGTCGTAGATATCTTCCACTGTTATCCATTCCCTGCCTATTCTTTCCTTAATCTTCTCGTACAAAAACTCGGAAACCCTTGACTTTCCACCTTCTTTCTCGTATAAAACTGCAGATGCTAACTTTTTGACAAATGAATCTGGTAAGGAGTTAATGTCAATCGTTAAGTCTCCTTCAGTAACAATCTCTCTACCAAGTTTAGATTTCAGATCCTCTACTATATCATTTTTTCTTCTGCCTTTTGTGCTTACTCCATACTTAATTGCCAATTTCTTTAGAAGATCGGTTGGTAAATCCTTGAATTTTATTTCCCATTCCTCTCGTATCTTATCTATTTCAAGTTCTTTTAATAACTCTCGGTAAATCTCAGCTATTGGCTTCTTAAATTGTTTTTCTAACAACTTTTCAGTTATTTCTTTGGTCATATCTCCTAGCCATAGCTCTGTTGCAAGTTTGTATTGGCATAGAATGTACGGATCAGTTATCATTAGATCTTGACTACCTCTACCAAAAGGTGGGTTAGTTATTATTAGGTCAAATCCCTCTCTAATACCCCATTGAAGCTTCATGATCTCGTAGATTGATGGATAGTCTTTTCTTCTACTTAGTTCATCTAAAACCTGCCAATCCTTAGTTACACCACCATGAGTCTCACGATCAACATCAAATAGGATATTGATAACATCTAGTAGTGCTTTAACCTCTTCAGAATCCAAATCTACCTCATTTTTATCCTTAAGAACTAATGCTTTATCAATTTTAGATTCAATATATCTCAATTTCTCTTGAACACTCCTTTGCTTGAACTTTTCTCTGATTTCATAGAATTTATTAGGCAAATCCTCTAAGAACTTTTGAATAAGGTTCCAGTATATTATAATCCCAAAGTAATTCAGAGAATCTGCACAAGCTATGTTTGTAGCTCCATCTCCATGAAATAACATGTTCCATGTTGCCCAACTTGCAACATCTGGATTTATGTCAATTCCAAAAAGATTCGAATAAATCTGCTGAATGTCTTCTTCAGTTATTGATGGATTTACTCTTTTCAGTCTATTAACCCAGTAAATCAGATACCTCGCCGAACCGCAACAAGGATCACACACAGAAATTCTGGTTAAGTCTACACCATTCTTTTCGTAGAGAGAAGCTACCATTTCCACAACGATCAATATTATGCTTTTAGGTGTAAAGAATCGGCCTTCTTTTTTATCGAAAACACCACTATGAGCCGCTAGTGTTTCAAATAATACACCTATAAAGTCATCTTCTCTTTCTAAAGCTTCTAAGAACTTGTCAGCTCGAAGTATACGATCTTTTACTCTATTCAACTTGCTATCTGGTAGATTCTCAGGTCTTATAGCATCCATAGCATCGTTTATTAAACGTTGAACCAAGGAACTATTACTATGCATTCGCTGTATCTTCTGCAGTGTAAATTCAATGTATCTTCTATCTATCCTCCTAAGTTCTCTTTTCACTTCTGCTATAATATCAGGATGGCCTTCTCTTTTCTTGAGCTTAAATATGTCTAATAGCGTTAGTAGGATGGGAAGTAGAGGTCTAACACTTCCGACCTCATTATACAGAAAGTCATGAACTTTCTGAATTTCCGTCACTAGGCTCATATCTTTTAACACCCCCTAAGCTAACTATTAGCTCGAAATCATCTTCAGGAATCTCTCTCATAGCCTTACCCATTAAATGACCTGACCACTTCTTTTTATTAGTAATAAACTTCAATTTTGGAATCAGTGGTTTAAATTCAACAGGTTTCTTGAAAATTTTAATGGGCTTAATTTTAACTCTTAAAGGAAATGTTTCATTACCCATGCCTTTGGGTGTTTTGAAAATTCTTGTTGAATCTTTAAAAACATCCGAAACAACCTCATATATGGCAACAATTCTAGGTTCCTTAATAACATCTTTTTCTCTTTCCTGCTTTACATAAATTAGCAATTTATCTCCTTTCCTGACCTTTGCAATTGTGTTTTTATGTCTTTCAGGAACACCCCAAATATTTTTTGCCTTGATAACTTTCCAGTTGTCTTCAGTTGTTATACAAAGCCAATATTTCATCTTATTTCCAATTTCCTTTCAAATAACCTACAAATTGCACATGTCTCAGGAATAGGATTAACACCATAGATTCTGCAGACATTGCCATCAAAATACCTGCACCTCCTCTTATAGTAATCTCCAAATTTTCTAACATAATTCTGGAACTTCTCAAGCCTTCCAACTCTTTCCTTCAACTCCTCAATTTCATCCTTTCTAAATTCCTTTTTCAAAACTCTTGCTATATCTCTTGTGCTTACTCTCAATAATTTAGCTATTTGCTTATAGGTATAGCCTTGTTTCCTAAGCTCAACAATATACTTTGATTTTAGATCCAAAGGTAGTGCTCTGATTTGTTCTATATCCTCAAGCATTATTTTTGATGAAATTTATTGAAAGTATAAAAAGCTTGCTTTCAATAGTTTTCAATTTAGTGATGATACAGATGAGCGAATAAAGCATATCTTATGGAAATTCAGATGATAAAATAAGTTAATAGGGGGAGGGGTACCCTTATCGGCTGAGAAAATTCCAGCAATAAAATGAAAATTTTAACATTATGCAAGAAAATTCTCAAACCACTTAGCCATAATGTTGAGCTTGATATAAAAGCTAGCAGAAAAATAATCAGATTTGATAACTTAAATCTGCTTAGGAAATATGAAGAATATGCAAACAAGCACGAAGTTCCTGTTCAGCCTTACTGGTTTATCGAAGGGGATGTAACCATAAAAGATAGAGAAATAGAGTTAGATCTGCCAGTTTTAAGTGAAAAGGAGTTAAAGAGACTTAGAAGATTTAATTTAAAATTCACGGAAATCCATAATCATGAAGTTGGGTTCAGGTGCGTGCATCTTCATTTCATCACAAGCATAAGAAATTTGAGGAAAGTAAAGGCATCATTAAAAAGATTTGCCAAGATCAAATGGAAATAGAGTTGCTTGCTTTATGTTCCTAATTATTTTTAAATTTTTCTAAAGTGAACCAAATCTTGATGTTCCTCCTTATTTAAATTTTTCTAAAGTGCAATAGTGGCAATCTGGTCTTTGTGTACTTTTTTAATTTATCAAATGTATCAAAGATATTAACAATGATCAAAAAAGTTGCTATAACCTTTGTTGTTGATAAGGAGTCAAAAATTGAAGATGTAACAAAAATTATCGATAAAATTTCAGAATGCTTAGGAAAAGATACAGAGATTTACTACAATGTTGAAACTGAGAATTTAGAGCAAATATCTCAATCTTTACATGCTCCTATACATGATAAGATAAAGGCAATAAGTTGGTTTACCGGATTAACCGAAAAAGCTATTGCTGCAATGGCTCTTGAGATTATGGAAGAAAATGATTGCATAACATTTAATGAAGCTTTAGACAGAGCATTTGTTAACTACTATAATGAATTAATGGAGGAATGGGAGAGGTGTTGTAACACTCCTGCAATGTCAGTAGTTTACGAGAATTTTGATGATTTTAAGAAATCCTTTGATTTTAAATTACAAATGAAATACTTGGAACTTGCTAATGGGAAATATAAAGAAAAGGTTGAGAAAATTCTTCATATTTAGATTCTAAAAAATATAGAAGCATAGTATGAGAATCTTAAAATACAGCAGTGGTTATTTAGAAGCTAAAGCAAAAATAAATAGAAACGTCTCAATACCTTTACTTTTCTTAGGAAGCATGGGAATGATATGCTGGTTTTTCTTCACGCTAGAATCCTTTATTTTCTATATTTCGATAATTAGCTTAGCACTTGGAGGCTATTTCTTTGAGAACTACACAAATTATAGAAAAGGCATCCAAGGAGAAAAGAGTGTAATAGAAGCCTTATCTCATCTAAGCGATGAATACTATCTTATAAATGATGTCAAATTTGAGAGCTTAAGAGGCAATATCGATCACATCGTTATAGGACCAAATGGTATCTTTGTCATTGAAACAAAGAATTATAGCGGCAGAATAATTTGTGAAGGTGATGAATGGGTAAGATGCTATGGTTTTATATTTCCGAGAGAGTACGACATTGGAAGTCCAAGCAAGCAGGTAAAAAGGAATGCCGTTAGAGTTAAGGAAATTATTGAATCTTCAGGTATACTAAAGGATAAAAGAGTATGGGTTGAAGCAATTGTAGTTTTTACAAACCCTGATGTAGAACTAGAAGTAATTAACCCTACAGTTCCTGTTTTAACAGTTGATAAGCTGTGTGAGTATATAAAAAATAAAAAGACCAGTAATAAATTTTCTTCAGAGGAAATAAAGGGGATTGCACAGTTAATTTTGGCTCAAACGCTGGGTTAGTTTATATGCACTCAAGTGCCAATCTACCTCGTGCCCCTTCAATAATTCTTAGAATATCCTTGTAGTGAGCCCTAACAGATGCTATATCCTGTATGTTGTATTCAAAGATCTTTTTACTCGATCTACAGCTTAATAAGATCCTCTCTCTTCTTTATTAAAATTCTACAATGTGTTACTACTTCCGTATCTAGGTAAAGTTCAAGATTTTTATCCTTCACAGAGAAATTAATAGGCGCGAAGCTTCCGCCGTTGTAAAGCGCTTTCCAGAGTTTTCCTTGTACACATTTTAAACTTGCCTGAGCAAGAAGATTTAACTCCTTTAATATCTTCAACATTTTTCATGTTCCTTGAGATTCAGTAACATTTCTATACTATTCCTTAGCTCATCTACCTTATTAAAGGCGTCATCTACAACTCTAGCGCCTAATTCTCTCTCTAACTTCGATTTAGCATAGGGATTTGGCTCCAATATTACTAAAAGGGTTTTTGCATTGTTTAGAAGCCTTGAATAAGTTTCAATCTGACTTATAGCCATATCTATTGTATCATACCTTGTTGTTCCCTTAAGGGAAAGCTTAACCTCAACTATTAGCCTAATCTTATCCTTTATCTTATGAAATTCTCCCCAATTAAGATAATCATCAACATTTTCAGCTATTACTATATCAGGTATTAAATGAAGCTTCTTAACACCTAACCGCTTCTTTAACGCTTGAAGCTTATCTTCTGGCAAAAATCCACTAATCACATGAGGAGCAATGGATGGTTGGTAAAACATTGCATATCTCTCTCCATCTACATCAAATTCTAGGACTTTGTTGTTTCTTGTAGCCTCTATGAGTATACATTCCCTATCATTAACTCTCTTACCATATTCCCCTAAAACTTCAGCAATTTTTGAAAAAACCCAGAGTTCAAATGATTTAGACAGTTTTTCGTAAAGAGATCTCACCCTTCCTTGATCTGTCGGCAAAAGCATTGAAAGTATGTAGCCTAAATCAGGATCTTTGAGAACTTCCTCTAATCTATGCCCACCGCCTCCCATGTAAATTTCAGAAATTCCTATTCTTTTCATTGAGTCCCAAAAATCCTTAACAAGCTTGGGAACGTATTTTAAATAATTACTGCACATATTGCGCTCTCTACCTAGTTCTCTAAAGATTAAGCCAGAATTTTTGATATATTCTAGTGTTTCTTCAGTTTTGTCAATTTTTATATAATTTCTTAATGTCAAGTAGCTTAATTTCTCAATTCTCTCAAGCTCATTTACATCTGGGACTTCCAAAAGATGCAAACCCAAATGTCCACTATTTGCGTAATCCACCCATAATGCCTTGCAGTTTGCTATTGTTTCGTTGGGAACATCCCAAATTACTACCCTTTTTCTTCTCCTTCCTTCCCTAAACAAACATTTAACACCTTCTATTTGAGATAGGTGCAAAATCTCTTTTCCTCTTATCACAAACATGTATCTAGTGCCTCTTGTCCCGCCATGGACTTCCTCAACCTCAACCATCTTTACCACCCATTAGCTTATTGTTATGTTGTTGTATTTATAGCTTATCATAGTATAGTAGTGTTTATAAATACAATGTTTTATCAACTATTTCTTTAGCAGTTCCTTTAGTTCCTCCAAAGGACCAGAAATTGCATGATGCTCAACAGCTTCTCTCAATTTGCTTGTATTTGGAAAAATGGGCTTGCCGCTCTTGTACCTTTTCACCATATACTTAAAGTATGCTCTTAAATCTGATTCATATATGCGTCTTTTCTTTATATTATCTGAGAGTTTAGCCTGATAATTAATGTTAGCCCAAGATTTCCACTCCCTGACCTTTTCCTCAACAAATGCTTGAGGATTGCTTTCAACTTTTTCCTTGTTAAGTAGAACCTCTACTGGAGCAATATATAGGCCGACAATCTGCTTACGCATATCATTAAAGGTGCATTGCTTTAGTAGCTGAAGTATTCTTGCATGTTTACTTAAGTTTACTTTACTTTTTAAAATTTTCTTGCTAGGAGGCTTTCCATGCTTAATTATGTAGTTTTTGTAAACATAGTAGCATGCGTACTCAAAAACAGCTTGATCTGGTTTCCAAACTTTTATTTTCTCAGGAAACTCGATATGCTTAGTTAGCAGAACTTTTGGCTTATCTTGGCTTATTACAGGCATGTAAGTTTTGTATCCAAGAAGCCTACCACTTTCATCAAGGTATGGGGAGCCTTCAAATCTAATCAGGTGTTTAACATCTTTAAAGAAGTTGTCATCAACAAATTTCTGATATTTTTTATTTTTAGGCAGGATTAGTTGGGCAAAGTTTCTCACAATAAGCATTGCAAGGTTTGCTACATCGTCATCGTTGTAAGCACAGTTAAGAAATTTCGTATAATACTCCTTGCTTAACTCTTCAAATAGACTCCATGAGTTCTTAATAATTTTGTGATGAGTGAAAAAATGCATATGAATACTTCTACCACCACTAAACCAATTGTTAGGTATAGCTCCATCAAGAAGTTTTAATGCTTTGCTTTGCACGATGCTTGCTATTTTTGTTGTTATTCCCCAATCATTAGCGTCTATCTCAACTATGAATTCATTTGGCAGAAGCCTTCTATAGATAACATTTCTAGGATTGAAATAACCCACAAATTCTTTAGTACTGTATGCAGTTATGGGATTGTGAGGCCATGGTTTGTTATCTTTCCAAACAGAAACCCAAATAGCCTCATATGGCCAAACGCTTTTTAATTTCTGTATATATCTGTAAAGCTTGATTCTATAGGACATTTTTGCGAGAAGGTACGTTAATGTTTTGAAAAATTCTGAAAAATTCTATAAATACATCTGTCGCACCTGTAGTATCCGTCGCATTCCGCTATTTCCGCCAATCTATCGATGCATTTATGTAAGAAGCGCATTTTAGAGATATTTCCTAATCTTGTGTCTAAGTTTACCTCTCTAAGTGTGTTTGACAGAGTAGATGATGTATTTAATATGCCACTCCTTTCCTTGTCTCGGCAATGCGACAGTAGAGACAGTCTTTTGAAAAGGAATATTTGCCATCGTTTTCGCAAAATTAGGCAATATTTCAATTTTAAGAAACCTAATTTTACCCTCTTTTCAAGGAAATGTTGGTAAATGACTTTTTTTGGAAAGCCAAATCTGCTGTCGCATCGTCTGAATTTGCCAGAATATCGGATTTCTACTATAGCAAGGCAAATGTTATTTCGGTGAGTTAAGTTTAAAGTTCTCTTTAATCCTCTAGATAACGGCAAATTATCCTTTATATAGAAATGCGGCGATAAAAGTAGTAATATAGCTAAAAGCGACGGATATGACGGATACTTCAAATGCTTTAGTAAATTTTTTGCGCATGCATTCATTTTCGCAATTCAATAATCAATTCACGCCGACCCTCTGGACCTGAGGCCGTTCTGCTGACTATAATTACGCCTAAATCTTTCAAAGTACCCTCTACCTCTCTAAGCTTCCTGCCAAATACTATTACCGATCTTCCTAAGATTTCCTCAGCTGTTTTTCTGTCGTATATGCTCTCCGCATAGGTTTTAAGCTCATTATAAACATCAGTTGGCGTTCCAGCCAAAACATTCCTTGTTGTCCTCAGATAGCTCACTATAATTCGCACCATCTCTGATTGGGCAAAATTAAGCTCTTGCTGGTGTAGAATGAAGTTATCCAAGAATTCAAAGTCTTTTAAGTCCATAGCTCTTGCACATGCCTCAGCAAACACAGCAAAGTCAGCTAACCTAGGTAAACTAACTTCTCCTTTTTCAACTTCCTTTAAGACATCAGGTGCAATAGCAAGCGCCTCAGAAAGAACATCAAAAATGCCTCCAAGGATTTTCGGTTGGTCATCGCGTAAATTTCCGAAAATGACAGATTCCAGCTTTCTTTTGTTTTTTGGAATCCTTTCAAGCTCAATAATAAGGGATCTATCTAAAATATCTGATCTTATATCAAAATTTATGCCATTAAGAACAATTTTTCGCCTATAAACGAAAATGACATCGTCAGCATCAGTATACAGCCTTCGCTTCATAAAGGCCTCTCCAGTTATCGCACGAGCTAAGCAGTCGCTTTGCCAATCCTCTAATTTCGTTATATTATCAAAAGGGGCTAAATAGTGTTTGTGGAGAGCTTGCACAAGCTCGCGAGGCTGATCAGGGAAAGATAAAATTGAACAGGCGCTAGGATCTACAATTTGCCTTAATACCTTGCATGTGAGTGTTTTCCCTGATCCAGGTGGCCCTTGCAGACTCAAAATGGGTGTTGCAATTGCAGGATTAAACATTGATACCAGCGTAGGTAAGAGTAACTTTTTAACGAATTCTTTGTCCTTGATGGGCAGATATTCGAGAAGAAGTTCCATGTTTCCTCCCTCCTCTAGTTCAGTTTGTGGTAGCATATGTTTCTCGCGTAAAAATGGTAGTTTCAAGCCTTTTTTGATTTTCCAACCTTTTCCAGTGATTTCGACAATGCGACCCTCTTTATCCGCTAAATCATAGTAGATACGTCCATCTACGGACCCTATTCGGTTGAAAATCTCCGTTTTCTTATTTTGAGAAGCTTTAAACCTGAAATAGCGCTGTACCACGCGAATGGATGTATCTGAACTTGGCAACTTTCCCAAGACCTTAACTGCATGGTATGTTAAGAAATCTGCAAATTCCCTTGAGTCAACTCTTATAACTGTCCAGATGTCACTATTATCCCTTATCAAAGCGTAGGTTTCGCCTGTTAAATCCATAAAGCATTTATCAATAACTCCACGCTCAATAAGGCTCTGAATAAGCTTCATTGCAAATTCGTCTCCTATCAGCATCACTGTGCCTATCTCCTCACTTTCCTTCCTCAGCTCCTCCAATTCAAGCCATCGTTTCTCCGTGATTTTTAGGAGAATAATAAGCTCTTTATCGAGAAGCTCCACATCTTCACTGCTAGCATCTCTCTTTATTCTCTTCAAAATACTTTTTGCGAGTCTTCTTCGCTTTTCAGGGTTCATTAAATCGATCTTGCCCTTAAACAACAGCTCTCTGTCTCTCCAAACCTCTAAATCTACCTGTATAGAGGTTGCTTTGCGCCAAAACTCTAAAATTTTAAGTTTGAGACCGAAAGATTGTGAAGTGTAAGAAATTACAAAAAGCTTGTTTTCTATTTTTCTAAAGAGCTCTTCAACTTGCTTCTTATCCTCTTCGCTAAGTTTAGGAACGATTTCCCCTTTTCTTTGCAAAAGGTCAAGTTCGTTTCTGCAACTTTCTAAATACTCCGTCAATACAGCTTTTGTATTCTCACTAAGTAGCTTTGACCTTTTGACTATGAGATTTCCTATATCGAACCTTCTAAATTTTTCGCCACATATTTTAGCGATTCTCCTTTCGAAAGCTTCTTCCTTCATTTTATCTCCCCTACGTTTTATTATTTCCAAAGTTAAGTGAAATCTTTCCTTTTTTAATAATAATAATGCCATATTTGTGCCATTTTTGTAAAAGAAAGTCAATTATTCCTCTATCGATTTTCTTAGTCTTACAACCGGGTTTTCTAATGCCTGAGAGTAAGCGGCGAGCTTCCTTAATACTCAACTCCCCATAGGAGGATAAGTAGAGAATCAAATAGCCTAGAGCTCTTGCTTCAATTCTTCGGTCGAGTTTAAGTTGACCGCTTTCTCTTTTTACCATAAGCCCTCACCCTGCTCTTTACAAACTTTATGAGCCTGTCCCAAGCCTCTAATCCTATTTCTTTCTCTTTTTTCCTCATTTTTTTATCAGACCAAGTTCTTCAAGTTTTTCTCTCAAAAGATCCCGTACAATGGCACTACGGCTGAGTTCAAGCTTCTTCTTCCTTAGTTTCTCAATAGCGCTGAAGATATCGCTAGGTACTTTTACACTTAGTTTGACGACGTCGCATCTTGTCATATAAACTATCGAAAGTTTTTTGTCGCAAGGAGCAGGTAGATTTATATAAGAATTGAAATCTTGCGACAGTAAGCAAGTATGAGATTTTGCATCAAAAGGAATAAATTAGGGAGTGAAACTGAAAGAAGAGTCCGATTGGCTAGTGCTATCCTTCAAATTCTCCAAGAGGATTTTGAAGCATTTATAATGGGATTTCCATATGAGACCAGTAGGTTATGGTTTAAAAGAGATAAGCTTACCCAAGAAGAGTTAGCAAAGTTAAGAAAGATATGGAGTTCATGGAACGGTTTAACAACACCTGAGATCATTAGAAGGTTAAAAAAGATCAGAATAGTAAATATAGGACGTGAGAACATTAGAGAAGAAAAACTAGGGGTAGCAAGGGAAGCCATCATCAAAAGAACCGTTGAAAGATATCTTAATAGACTTGAAAAGGATGGAGAAGTTATTGGTATAAAGGATAAGAAGCCATGTAGATGGAAAATCGCGTTGGAGAGCGCAATAAAGTATGTTTACTCATTGACACCTCTTCCTTGGAAAGGGGATTTATTTACTTTTAGAAGGCAGATAAAAACACCACCGGAAATTCTTGAGGATCCCGAAAACTTCTATGAGTGGTATAAACCTTTAATTCAAAGAGAGGTTTTAAAAGACGAAAATTTCCTTGAGAGTATTGCAGAGATATATTTGTGGCTTAAGAAGGTGATTGAAAAAGATCATAAATCAGAATGGTCTCCTGAGGAATTCAAGCAGGAGCTTTCTCAGGAACTTAGAAGCAAACTACTTTTGCTAGAATTTCTCGAGCCTGAATGGGAGGTGGGAAAGGATATAGCAAAAGGGCAAAAACGTTTGATAATAAAACGTATAAAGAGTTTAAAACTAACAACTAAAGCTTATAAATTTCATCACATTTTAAAAAGGAAAGAAGCGCATCTTCTAGAGATAATAAAAAAGTTGAAGGAGGAATAGTTCAAAGAAATCAAAAATCTTAGATTTTGATACCATTTGATACCAAATATAAAATTAGTTGCAGAAATGCGACATTCTGGTGATGTTACAGAGCTAATTTTGCAGGTTAGAAAACCTAGAAAGCTTCAGCTTTAAAGCTGAAGATCTTTTAGAAACATCCTTCCTTACTATAGATGATACATGTAAGGGATTTAAGGAGCTACTCAAAGAACTTCTTGGGGAAGTCACTCTATGTATGATTTAGCTTAGCTTAATGTGCTAGCAAACTTTAAATTAGAGTTTACACATAACTAGGGTATGAGTCGGGTAAGACGGGCTTTGAACAGATCTAAGCTGTCCCGGTCCGGGCACTCTTGGCTTTTGTTCGCTTCCTGTCATAAATCTCAAAACTACGAGAAAGGTTCACATTTTCAAAAATGATAGGTTAGCTACAAAATGATAATACTAGTAAATTAGTTAATTAACTAACAAAGCAATTTAACAGTTTACTTAAAAAGCCTTTAAATTGAAGAGCTCAAAATATTAAAATTTCATCATGAAAACTACTGTGTTGCACAATTATTTAAAAAAACCGTTATCTCTTCCTTCTTTTGGCAATCTGAGGTATGCGAGCTCTTTCTGATGTGAGCTCTGAGGAAGCAATTATAATGCTTATTTAGAGTTTTAAGGG
>Ga0190367_1000309_pt1 | contig 37163 bp, 41 predicted proteins | sample 4872181011_MG_FD_171838 | JGI IMG/M metagenome (GOLD analysis project Ga0190367, IMG submission 171838) | Hydrothermal vent microbial mat bacterial communities from Southern Trench, Guaymas Basin, Mexico - 4872-18-10-11_MG | ecosystem: Environmental > Aquatic > Marine > Hydrothermal vents >... | reverse complement strand
CTTGGGGTCTAGTACGAGGAAGCCCGAGCGGAGCCTAGGGGTCGCCATCACCAATATCTTCCCCATCCTGAGGGCAGCCTCCCTTACTGGCCTCTGAGGGGAGTCAGGGCATACAAAGACTACCCTAGCGCGGGTAAAGACTCTATGTCTTAGAAGTCTCCCTGCGGCGACCTCGTGCCCTTTAAAGTTGGGTATACGTCCCCTGACGGGTTTAGGGAATATAGCTACGCCTTTCTCCTCTAGAAGGCGCCATATCCTCTCTCTAATCTCCCTCTTTACCCTCGCCGCCTCTTCAGACCTCAATACTCTTCTTCCTCCCTCCCTCGACGGCCAGGTCTAGCCTCCACCTTAAGGCGCCGCCTCTCTCGAAGACCTCGATACTCAGGGGGTAGCAACCCCTAATCTTAGACCTTAGAGTCCTCCACCCAACCCCGCCCAGCCCTAGAATCTCCTTTACGCCTTCAACAACGCCCTCCATCAGCTCATGGCATTTCTCCCTTCCAGCTCCGTACCTCCTGAGGATGTTGAGCTCCGAGAACAGGTTCACCACGGCTTTAGAAGCCCCCATACTCAGGGCCTTCATGGAGAGCTTGTTATCACTCGGCGGCGGCTCCTCCCCGTTATTAATGCACAGCCACTGAAAACAGGATTTCATCGATTTGTACATATAGTTTAAGGCTTCCCCGTAAGCCCCCCTCCAGATACACTGTGCCGCTATCCCGAGGGACACCATAGCCTTCCTGCGGACTTGTAAGAGCATGTCCCTCCACTTTATCGACCTACCTTTAAGCTCCGATATTATGCCGTCGTCGAACAGCACCAGCGAGCCTCTGAGTATGGCGTGGGCGAAGTAGTCGCCCCTATCGGCGAGCTCCATCAACTGTTTGCTCGTTAAGAATATGGGTACTACGTGCCGCCCCATACGAGCGTAGAACAGGGTCTTACTATGGGCTGAGACCTCATTCTCCGTTATCACAGCTACGTTAATGTCGCTGTGGAGCGGTGCCTCCCCTGGCTTCGCTGAATGACCGTAGAAAACCACGGCTTTGAGGTCATCTCCGAAGATATCCTTAGCTAGATCGACGATGTCCTCGTATTCATGTGGCACTTTACGCCTGGACACCGTTAAGCCACCAGTATGTATAGAGAGAAGCTATAGAAAAAGCGTTTCTCAACTTGAACGTAGGGCTTTCGATAGGAGAGGTAGCATAAATATTTGCGCTGTCATCCTTAGTAGCGGGTTTCGCTTATGAGTGAGGCATCAGAGAAGGCTAGGAAAACAGCTATGACTGTCGTGTTGGAGGGCTTAGCGGCGGCCGACCCCAGGAAGGCCGTTAAGAGGAGTCTAAGGCTTGAAAACGGAGAATTGATCGTTAAGGAGACGCGGATACCTCTTAAGGGTAAAGTCGTAGTTGTAGGTGCGGGGAAGGCTACTGGGGGTATGGCTAGCGCCGTGGAGGAGATACTGGGAGATAAGATATCGGCTGGCGCCATCTCCGTCCCAGAAGAATTAGTGGGGGAGTACGACCTCAAGAGGATCAAGGTTTTAGGGGCTACACACCCGAAAGCCAGCGAGAAGAGCGTGAAAGCCGGTAAGGAGATAGTCAGCCTGGTGAAGGAATGCGGGGAGGGCGACCTGGTAATAGCCCTGTTCTCGGGCGGGGGTTCTGCCTTAATGGAGTACCCGGTAGAGGGAGTAACAATAGAGGACATAAGAGATGTCAGCGTAGCCATGATGAACGCCGGGGCCGACATAGTTGAGTTGAACGCCGTCAGGAAGCATCTCTCAAGGGTTAAGGGTGGGTGGCTTGCTAAGCACGCCTACCCGGCCTTCGTACTCTGCCTAATGATTTCAGACGTCGTGGGCGACCGAATGGACACAATAGCGTCTGGGCCTACAGTACCCGACTTAACTACGTTCCAGCAAGCCGCTGAAGCCATGAAAAGGAGGGGTGTGTGGGATTCCGCGCCTCCCTCGGTTAGAGACTACATCACTAAAGGTTTGAAGGGCGAAGCCCCGGAGACCCCTAAGCCCGGCGACCCTGTGTTCGAGAAGGTGAAAAACGTGGTGATAGCGAGCAACATAGAGTCCCTGAGGGCTATGAAGAGGAAGGCCGAGAGCCTGGGCTATAACGCCTTAATACTCACCTCCTTCTTAGAGGGAGAGGCCAGAGAGGTCGGTAAAGTAGCGGTAGCCATAGCCAAGGAGGTCAGGAGAACAGGGAACCCCATACCGCCTCCAGCCGTAGTACTAGCGGGGGGAGAGACCACTGTGACTGTGCGCGGTAAGGGGAGGGGAGGTAGAAACCAAGAACTAGCCCTCTCAGCCGCCATCTCCCTCGAAGGTCTAGACGGCGTAGCCATAGCTGCTATCGGTAGCGACGGTAGGGACGGCCCGACGGACGCCGCTGGAGCCGTAGTAGACGGCTTCACAGTCATTAAAGCTAAAAAGGCGGGGCTAGACCCCCTCAAATTCCTGGACGACAACAACAGCTACGAGTTCTTCAAGGCCGTCGGGGGACACGTAAAGACGGGCTACACAGGGACAAACGTCAACGACTTCCTGGCGATAGTTGTAGAAAAACTAGAAAAATAGAGGTTAAGGACGGCGGGCGGGGAGAAGGCTAGAAGTTCCGGCGCCTACCGTAACTCCTACCTCTCCTACCCCATCCCGGCCTCTCAGATACGTTATTACTTTCATTTACTTTTTCTATTTCTCTTTCGGACTCCTCTATCTTCCCGTACCTACCCCTACTCAGCCTAATGGAGTTCCTGAAAACTGTCACGTAGCCGTTTCTAAGAGTTATAGTGGAGCCTTCGAGACCTCTCACGAGGTCTATGTCGTCGTCCCACAGCGTCATGTAGACTACGCCTGTTTCATCCCCAACCAACGCGTCGGCCACTCTATGCTCGGAGTTGTCGGTACGGGAGAAAACAGTTTTCTCCTCTCTAACCTCTAGTACTTTCAATGTTATGTTCACGTTTCTTATTCCGGGCCTAAGGTCTTTCACCTGTAATTCTCTTGCTACCATTTCCTACACTCTCGTTTGCTCTACCCCCTCTAAGGCCTAGTATAAAAAGTTTGGCTTGGTCAGCTGTGTTAACGCGGTCAAACCAGTGTCGATTACGAGAACCAGTGGACTGCTAGTTCTGGCTACCGTTTCTGCGTTCGCTTGATTGGTATGTAGTAAAGGGTTAATGTGCCAGCCTCCTCGTCTAGTAGCTCCCCGAAGCACTGAGCGCTGAATCTCTCGTAGAAGCTGATAGTCTCCTTCTGCTCGACTGCAAAAGCATATCCTGGCGTAGCCTGCCTCTCGCGCCTTCCTGGTCAGTTCTTCCATCAGCCGAGTACCTATGCCCTTACCTCTATGTTCCTCTCTGACAGCGATAACCTCCAACCACCCGTTCTGGCCGAACCACTGGCGGAAAACCAAGAACCTTACTACCTCTCCGCTACCAAGACGATTCCAGCCCTCCTCCTAACTAAGCTTTCCCACCGCCGCTCCACGGTCCATGAACGCTTTCTCAGCCTTTTCCCTGCTTCCGTACTCCCTCCAGAAAATCTCTATGGCTATGCTAGTCATGGCCTGAATGTCTTCGAGTAGGGCTTCCCTTATCCTTAGGCCGGGTATTTCCACGGTCTTCACATTCCTCGCCTCTCTCCCGGCTTATTTAACTGATTACGGCTAAGATCGAGAGAAGGGTTACCAGTATAAATGTGAGGTTTTTCAGGAATTAAGGACGCGGCGACTTAGAAGCGGGGAGTAGCGGAACGTCAAACGTTCCTTTAACCTCGCCCACCCAACATATGGCGCTACTGAGGGCTAAGCCGAAGAGCCAGAGGGATAAGACTTGGACGTACAGTAACGACAAGGCGAGGGATACGAAGTAGAAGAGCGTTGAGATGAAGTACATGAGGTTAGCTGGAGGCGCCTTGGGCGCTAGTTTCCCCGTGACTCTCCACCTCTCCCTGGCGCCAAGTATAGTCTTTAGGAGGGCATAGGCCGCGTATAGGGATAGCGCGTTGTAGAGGGCGCCGCTCAGGGCCGCCCCGATTATCGTTCTTTTTACCCCCAGCGAGTAGGTGGCTGGCATTACGAGTAGAAGGGTGAAGATCCCTAAGAGTATATTAGTGGGGACGAACATTAACACTACATTCCTAACTGTGAGGGTTTCTCCCGAGACGGCCGCTGCTATTGGTACGAGGCCTACGAGGACGTTCGATAACAGGCCTAGGTAAAATGATAGTAAGGGCGCGTAGATTAGAGCCCTAACCTTACCCCTTAGAGCTTCCCTAAACGCCTCCCTCAAGGCTTGGAAGGAGCCCAGTATCCACCTCTCCTGCTGTCTCCTCAAATCCCTAAGGGAAGCTGGCGGTAAGTCGTTAACCATTAGATTCGCTAGTCTACCGCTAGCCTTCTCACACGCAACACGTACACTGAGTTCTGCGTCCTCGGCTAGTAGGTCTTCGCGCCACCCTCCGAGGTTCACGAGTGCTTTGCGTCTGAAGGCGTAGCCGAAACCAGAGATCAACGGGTACCCTATGAATGATGTTCCACGCAGGAGGAACTTGTTCCGGAATAACTCGTACATGTAGTAGGCGTAGTGGGTCGGGGTTTTAGCGTTTAGGGGTAAGGAAGGCGCCTGGACGTAGTGGGCCCTCTCTCCTAGGCACTTCGAGATTACGTGGAGGAAGTCGCCCGGCACTATGGTGTCTGAGTCCACGATTACTACGACTTCGCCCCTTGACCGCTCTAAACCGCAGTTCAAAGCCCCGGGCTTAAACCCAGAGGGCTTCTCCCTCCTAATTATCCTGCAAATGTCTCCGAGGTACCTATCTACGTACTGGGCGTGCTCCTTATCGCTATCGTCGATTACTATTACTTCGACCTCTAAGCCGCGTTTATCGAGGTTTGCTATCACCTGCCTAAATGTTTTAACGACCTCCTCAGGCTCGTTCCTGATCGGTACTAGTATTGTAAAGGTAGTGGCGGCCGAGATTCCCCTTTCTCCTCGCTCTTCACAAGCCCTAGGCGGTAGAAGTCGGAGGAGAATAGCCAGTGTAACGATAAACGCGGAGAGAGACATTGATAGGGCTAGGAGGATAGCAGCGCAGCTCAAACCCCACGCCCCTAGGGAGGGGAAGGCTAACGGTAGGTGCCCCCTCTCCAGAGAGTCCTTAACTCCCTCAAAACCCTCCTTCTCACTTTCTCATCTATGTACTCGATACCTCCCTTCATCTCAAGCACGAACATGACGGCGACCACGTGTGAGCACACGTTCTTACTGCGGTAACCGGGGCACGTACACACGAGCTTGCCGTTCTCTATCTTAACTATGTGCCTGTTCCTCCTACCCATAACGTAGAACATGTAATCGCTAATCTTGACAACACGCCCAGTCTCTATAAGCCACGCGGCCTTATCCAGGATCTTCCTAACAGCCTTAGGATCTAGCTCCTCTAAAGCCACAGGGGGCACCTCCGCTTTTACTCTTAAAAAACACTATTAAAAGCCTTAGCAGTTCACTGCTCTAAACAAGCCTTAGCAATATAAGGGGCGTTTATGCCAAAAAATGAGGTGTCGGGATTGGAGCTTGTGGGTGTTCTATCCGACAGTCACGACAATATCCGGAAAATAGATGAGGCGATCGCGTTTCTAAAAGAGAAAGGTATAGACATTATAATTCACGCGGGGGACATCATAGCTCCTTTCGCCTTTAAGAAGTTTAAGGGCTTCAAAGTGTACGCGGTCTATGGGAACAACGACGGAGAGAAGCTACTCCTGAAGAGAGTGGCCGTCGATCTGGGCTTCGTACTATCTGAGCAGCCGTTAATAGCCGACATAAACGGCTACCATGTAGCCGTCATACACGGGGTAAACACTGCAGCTGCGACTAGGTCGATCGCCTATTCTCTAGCCCGTAGCGGGGACTTCGACGTAGTGGTTTACGGGCACCTACACGAGACGGAGGTGAGGAGGGTAGGGGATACACTGGTGCTTAACCCCGGAGAACTCTGCGGCTATCTCACTGGGAAGGCTACCCTGGCACTAGTAGACCTAGAGGAGAGGAAGGCGGAGATAGAGCTGATCTAAACTCCCCCCGGTGTTGACGCCTTGGACTACGAGGACTTACTACGAGTGGCTAGGAAGGCGGCCGTCTCCGGGGCAAAGACCGCGGAAGAGGTCTTATCCAGCGGCGAGGGGTCTAAACCCCTAGGTAGAGGCGCCTCGGGGGACGTTACGCTGTACGTGGATAAGGCCGTAGAAGACGCTATTTTTGACAGTATTGGGGAGGAGTTCGTCGCCTTCTCGTTCCTGGGGGAGGAGAGGGGGCTCGTCAGGGTAGGCTCCGACTACCCCCTATTCATAGTCGATCCCGTTGACGGCAGCTTCAACGCGAGCAGGCTCATACCTCCTTACGCTGTCTCCATCGCAGTCTCTACGGGCCCTAGGCTACGGGACGTAGCGGTAGGAGTAGTACACATGATAAACCCGAAGGGAGTAGTATTCCACGCAGTGGCTGAGGGTGGAGCGTACAGAGATGTCAAGAGGCTCGTTGTACCACGGGAGGAGAGGGAAGACATAGGTGTAGTCATCGCTTACAGCCGGAAAACCCACCAACAGGTCGGCGCCTTCGCCTCCTTGGCGGCTGAGAGGGGGTGGAAAATCAGAACCCTGGGCTGCGCGAGCTACGAAGTCTGTCTCATCTCTGAGGGTCGTTACGACGTCTACGCGAACCTCTGGGGGAACGCTAGGGTGATGGACTTGGCGGCCGCGTTATTAATAGCGCGGGAGTCGGGCTGTTCACTATTCCTAGAGCCCGAGAACCCGCTCCTAGACTTGAAGGAAAGGATACGCGTAGCTGTTGCCCGAACAGACGATATACTCAGGAAAACGTTGGAACTCGACAGGATGCGCTCAGTCGGGTAAGTTACAATCATATCATCTTTGCCGGGAGTTCTCATCATCACTCTCGGCAGCCAGCCTCATCCTAGGTCTATAGACCCTGTCAGCTGGCTGTCGCGGGCACGTTATCTACATCAACCTGCTAGATAAAGGTAGCCCGGGTGGTCGCCGTGAGGATAGTAGACGCTCACTGTCACCTACACGAATATACTGACGAAAAAGTCGAGTCCTACGCGTCCAAGTATGTCTTAGTTGCTGTATCGGACGATCTAGAGTCCTCCCTGCGCACAGTTAAGCTAGCCGAGAAGTACGGCGTCTACTGCTGCGTCGGAGTCCACCCCTGGGAGGTAGAGGAGGAGCCCCGCGAGAGCCTGAGGGAGATAGAGGCCTTGGTCTCTAAGGGCTTGGCCGCCTGTATAGGTGAGGTGGGGCTGGACGAGAAGTTCGTACCCCAGAGCTTCGAGAAGCAGCTGGAGTTCTTCGAGTTCTTCGTCAGACTAGCCGTCGAGTACTCTCTCCCCATGAACATACACGGGGCTGGGGCGTGGCGGAAGGTCTTCGAAGCCCTGCGTAGAGCGGACGTGGAAAAGGCTGTCTTCCACTGGTACACTGGTCCCCTAGACCTGTTGGACGAGATCATCGGGGCGGGCTACTTCATCACTGTTAACCCGTCTATACGTTTCCAGAAGAAGCATAGGGAGGTCGTAGCGAGAACCCCGCTAACGAGTATATTGACAGAGAGTGACGGCCCCTACGAGTACAGGGGTCTATCCCTGAGCCCCGACATGATAGCTAGTACCCTAAAAGTCGTGGCGTCTTTGAAGGGCGTATCCGTCAATGAGGTCGCCGAGCAAGTGTACAGTAACCTGGCTAAGTTCCTAGGCGGTCGATTCCGCGGCTAAGTTGATGGTTATCTCGGCTATATCGGAGCTGTAGTCCGCCACCCTCTTTAAACTCTCCAGGATGGTGCTTATGACGAGTACCTGTGTGGGCTCGAACCCTGTCTTCAAGAGCTTGCTTATTATCTTCTCCTCGTAGTGGTGTATGCTCTCAACCTCTTCTACTATCGCGTGGGCCTTATCCTTATCCAGCCTGAAGAGGGCGTCGCAGGCACTGTCGAAGATCTCCGAAGACTTCCTACCGAGCTCCTCTAGGTGGTTGCAAATCCTGTCGCAAATCTTTAGCTGGGGTATAACTATCGCCACCCTCTTAGCGTGGTCAGCTATCCTCTCGACAGACTTACTGATAATCCTGTAACCTAGAGCCTCCCTCAAGTCCTTCAACCCTATCTCAGAGGGCAGGTAGAGCCCTAGCGCAGCGGACTTCAACTGCCTAACTATGAACAGGTAGAACTTATCCACCGTATCCTCTCTCTCAATAACCTCCTTAAGGACGTACTCCTTAGGGTTAGAGATGCAACCGACGACGTCGTTAACCATAGAACTCGTAATCCTAGTCATCCTACGCGTGGCGTCCTTAACGGACAGCTCTGAAGGCTTAGCCAGGCACTGGACCACCATGGACTTAGCGTCCTCCTCGATTATCTCCACACCTATCAGCTTAGTGGTTAAAGCCTTCTTAATAGCAACCCTGTGCTCATAAGTTCCCTCCCCGAACTCAACTCTTATGACGTCGTAACCTATTAAGTAGCGGGCTATAAACTCCCTCACAACGACCTTAGGCTTAACGTCCCTGCTAACCTTCATAGATATCTCGTAGACCTCCCTCTCCTCCTTCTTCGGCATAAGCCTCAAGGAGTAATCGGGCTGAACGATCATGGCGAGGCGATCACCAGCGCTCACACCAACCTGTTTGCACCATTCCTTCGGCAGGGATACTATCAGCGTGGAGCCGCCGGTAAGCACCACTTTCCTCTCGAACACCCCTTTAGGCAAAGCTATCACTTCCTAGATCTATAGACTACTTTAGTCGTCTATATTACTTTCTCATAAAGATATGTACATATTTAGACAATAACCCATTATTAGTCGTTCTATAATACCGGTCTAATTTCCTTAGGCTTGGGGAACCTCTCTGTACAGCTTCTTTAAGCCGCATCGATGGGTAGGGTCAGTCGGTTCGGTACTCTTCACCGCTCGGGGAGCGAGAGGTCTTCATCCCCAGTACACACTCTTACACTCCCCATATCTATTTTGACATCATTGACAGAACGTAAAGTTCTATAGTTTCTTCGGGGGAGAGGAGATGCTTAAAAGGGTGTGTGATGTAGCGAGGTTAGGCTTGGTGGCGGGAGGGTGTAGATGCATACGTGGATAGTTGAGATTGAACCCTTCACGTTAAGACAGGGAGTCTTAGTGCAGGGTCTCCCAGGCATAGGCTTCGTAGGTAAAATAGCCGTGGACTACGTGATACAGGAGTTGAAGCTTAAGAAGGTAGCTGAGCTTTACTCCGAACATCTACTACTACCTATAGGTAACGCCGGGCTGCTGATAACTGAGGACGCGTTGATGAGGCTCCCACACTACGACTTCTACCTTTATAAAGGCGAGGAGAGAGACCTCCTATTCCTCACGGGGGACGTCCAGCCCGTGAGTTGGGGGCAGTACGAGGTGGCGATTAAAGTCCTCGACTTCTTCGCGGAGAGGGGAGGAGTAGAGGTAGTGGCGGTTTGTGGCACCACGGCCGGGGAGGAGGGAGTCAAAGAGGTGTTCTTCGTAGCTGACAAGGAGGACACTAGGAAGTGGCTCAACGAGCTCGGATTCAGGCCCAGCGAGGGTGGGACTATAACGGGTGCCTGCGGACTACTACCAGGACTAGCCAGGCTGAGAGGGATGAAGAGCTATGTCCTGATGGGCTCTACAAAGCAGCACAGGCCAGACCCTGAGGCTGGTAGGGAGGTCGTCAAGGCCCTAAATAAGATATTCGGGCTCAACGTAGACCTCGAGAACCTGGACATGGTCATAGAGGAGATAAAGAGGAGGGAGAAGGAGCTGGAGAAACTCAAAGAGATGCTTGAGAGGAGGAAGGAAGAGGAGAGAAAGCCCGGGTACTACGTGTAGCCGTTCTCCAATCTCTCGGTTGAGGCCCACCTAACGGGTAGTTTAGCCTAGACTACCGCCCGGGGAAGGCTTAAGAACCCTCATGTGTATAAGGACTGGGTACGGCCTGGGCTGATGCTCGGGGGGTTATGAGGTGACTGGTGACCGTAAAATTCCTGGTGAAGCCCAGGCCTAGTACTCCTCTCTCGGGTATCTCACCCTCACTTTGTACAGGGTTCTTATGTAGTCTTCAACCCATATGTGCTCGAAGTAGGCTTTGTACTGCCTCACTATAGTATCCTCCCGTATCACAAGCCCCCAGGAGACGAAGTCCTGGAAGGTGGGGGCGAAGAAAGCTTCTCCGTCAGCCACGCAGAGTATGAAGGGCGGCGGCGGCTCTATGTACCTGACAAAGGAGGGCGCGGCGGGGTACTTACGGAAGAATGCGAAGTCCCCCGTGGCCACGCGTACGTCGCAGTTCCGGTTCCTAGCGTTGAATATCTTGCGCTCGGAGGAGGGCCCTAAGATAGAGAACCTGGGGGCAGCTATCCAGAGGTAGATCCTAGCCCTATCTATAGCCTGGCCCAGCTGAGTTAAGAAGGCGCTACTCCCCTCGACGAGCACTACACCCTTGGGTACGCTGGCCTTGGAGGCGAGCCCCTCTATTAATTTGAGCATCCTCTCGTTGCGCCTAGCCTTCTCCTCTATCTTCTCCCTCAGAATCTCAAGGGAGGGCTCAGCGGTGTAAAACGCGGGCCTCCTCTCAGACTTAGCCACGTATCCCCTCATCCACAGGGATTTGAGGGTAGTATACACGTGGGGCCTAGCTATGTTCAAAGCCTCAGAGATCTCTCCCACCGTGGCTTTACCCCTAACCAGGAGAAGGGCGAGTATCTCGGCCTCCCGCCGGGTCAGGTTTAACTCCTCCAGCCAGCTGATTAGTTCTTTCTCCACGAGGCACCACCAGTTGTCAAATCGAGAAATATACGGACCGGTAGTATCTAAAGGTTTTCCAGTTTTAATAGTAGTTAGAGAGGAGCCAAGCGTTCCCTATACTTATGTTCGTAAGCCCCTCCTCTCTCGCGGCCTTAACCGCCGCCTCTGCGTGTTTCTTACTGGTGGGCGGTAGGTCGTACATCACGTAGTCGGGGTGGAAGGCGAGCAGGGTATAAGGTATGTCGGGGTTTAGCGACGCTAGGAAGGATGCTATCATCCTCACCTCCTCCTCGTCAACGTAGCCAGGCACTAAGAGGGTGCTAGCTGTCACGAGGGGCACCTCAGGCCTCTCGTCCATCATCTCGGCGACCAGTTTAACGTTCTCGTATAGGGGCCCGACGTCTATACCCGTCAAAGCCTTGTATATCCCGGGGCTCCAAGCCTTCAAGTCAAACTTCACTATACCGCCGCTCCTCAGGGAGAGTTCGGCGGCCTTCCTGAGTAGTGGGGCTTTCCACTGCCCGTTCGACTCCCAACAAATCCTCAGTATCCTATCCCCAGCCCTCCCTAGGGCTATTTTAGACGTGGCTATGGCGTGGGGTGCCTGCGGGGAGGGGTCGCCGCCAAAGAAACATATACAGGTAACTCTGGAGTGGGCCTTCGAGGCGAGTTCCTCGGCGCTCATAACGGGGCTTACCTTCGCGGCTAGAGACCTGTAATGCCAGTTCTGGCAGAAGAGACAGTCGAGGTTGCAGGCGCCGTAGAAGACCGCCAAGTTCTGGTACCCGTACTCACCCCCACGGGACAACGCGTACTTGGGGTAGCCTAGCCCCGTACACCCCGGGCAGAACCACTCAGCCACGCAGTTCGTCGGGAGAGGGTCGTAGTACCACTCTAACACACCCCTATACGGAGTCCCGGCCAGCCTAACGAGCCTGCCCTCCCTGTTCTCCACCAAGCCGCAGAACCCCTTACCTCCCTCAGGTATGCGGCAGTCCAAGGCGCAGAGACCGCACAGCACTCCCTTAGGGTCTCTCGGGGGTTCAGGTGGGAGCGAGAACTTAGCCCTAGTCTCCCTGTGAGTCTCCAGGGCTATCTCGGCATTCCGGGGGTCATCCCTCAGGCACTCAGCGCACACGCCCACGCTCTCGGATATCACGCGGGACTTCCTCCCACAAACCCTACACTCCTTCTCCCTAACCCAAGCCCTGCGGCTGTAAAACATCAACCTCCACATTTCCCTCAATGGAAGCTACACTACGGTACTACTTATTTCTCTCCATACGGTTAGCGCCATGCTACTACCTAAGGGTACTACAGAGGTTAGGAGCCGTTATATACCTCGATTATAGGTTGGCGCCCGGTGAGAAGGTGAAAGTCACTGTAAGCCTAATCAAAGCGGATATTGGTGGATGGGTTGGACACAGCACCGTACACCCCAAACAGCTGGAGTACGCCAAGAAGAAGTTGCAGGAGGCTAAGGAGACCGGGCTCTTAATAGACTTCTACGTGTTCCACGTGGGAGACGACGTACAGCTACTCATGACTCACACTAAGGGCGAGAACAATCCCGAAATACACAAGCTGGCCTGGGACACCTTTGTCGAGATAACCGAGAAGGTCAGCAAACCCCTGAAGCTCTACGGAGCCGGGCAAGACCTCCTAAGCGACACATTCTCCGGGAACGTTAGGGGTATGGGGCCCGGCGTAGCCGAGATGGAGATAGAGGAGAGGAAGAGCGAGCCAATACTAGTGTTCGCGGCCGACAAAACCGAGCCCGGAGCCTGGAACTTCAAACTATACAAGATATTCGCCGACCCCTTCAACACCGCCGGCCTAGTAATAGACCCCAGCATGCACGACGGCTTCGTATTCGAAATAATGGACGTAATAGAGCACAAAGTAGTCAAAATGAGCGCCCCCGAGGAACTATACGACATCCTAGCCCTAATAGGCACGCCCAGCAGGTACGTCATAAGGAAAGTCTACAGGAAGAAAGACATGTTACCAGCCGCAGCCGCCAGCGTAACCAGGCTAAGCCTAATAGCCGGCAGGTACGTCGGTAAAGATGACCCAGTACTCATAATCAGGGCACAGCACGGACTACCAGCGGTAGGAGAAATCCTGGAGGCATTCGCATTCCCACACGCAGTGGCCGGGTGGATGAGAGGCTCGCACCACGGGCCCCTAATGCCCGTACCCCTAAAATACGCCAAGTGTACCAGGTTCGACGGGCCGCCGAGAGTAATAGGTCTAGGATTCCAGCTGCACGACGGCATACTAGAAGGCCCTAACGACCTATTCGACGACCCAGCCTTCGACTACAGCAGACGCATAGCCATGGAGATAACCGACTACCTACGCAGACACGGCCCATTCATGCCGCATAGGCTCGGACCAGAGGAAATGGAGTATACTACTCTTCCTGGCGTCTTAGAAAAGTTAAAGGATAGATTTGAGAAGATAGAGGATTAAGGCCTTATCAATTTTATAAAACTTTTTTTCTTTATTTTCTATGTATAATTGATAGATCGTTACAGAGGCTTTCATCGCTAGAAGGTTAGAGGTATATTTTTATATCCTAGTATATCTTTGGTATATTGAGATGAAGAAGGGCTTTTTCATAAAGAACTTAGACGTTGAGGCTTACAGGGCGATTAAAGCCATAGCGGCTAAGAGGGGTGTGCCAGTTTACAGGGTAATAAACGAGGCCTTGTCTCTCTACGCGAACCTACAGGACAGCTTGGCCGTGGAGACCGAGGAGGAGGCGAACAACAGGGTGTACGAGTCCCTACTGGGAGATCCCCGGTACAAGGGTAAGTGGGTTGCTATTTCCCGCGGCCATCTGATCGCGGTGACGGATACCTGGGAGAAAGCCGTGGAGCGTATGAGGGAGTTCGTCAGGCGGGAGAAGGTTGCACACGGGATAGTGGCTAGGGTTGGGGAGGAGGCAAAAAGGGTTGAAATCCTCGGCAGCTCGCTGGAAATGCTATAGGTACAGCGATTATTACCGGGTTCTAGCCCAAGTATATTCTCCTCTGAATAACACATGGCACAAGGCGGAGTTCCTCGTGGACACAGGTTTCCGCGGCGACATTTTCCTCGAAAAGCGCTTCTACGAAGACCTGGGTCTGCAGATAGTCGAGCTACCCTTACGCGCTGTACCCGTAGCTAGGACTCTGGCGGGGTCTGTCCAGCTTAGGGCTGCTATCACCAAGGTGAGGATAGCTGGTTTTACGCTCAAGGTTAAAGCGTACACACCGCTTTACGGGTACGGGAAGAACCTGGTTGGGCGCGAGGTTCTGAATAGGCTCACTATGTTGCTCGTTAAGCGGGAGAAGACGTGTATCAGGCTCCCAGAGTCTTGATCAGCAACCTACCCTTTCATCAAGGGTCAGTATCGGGTGTGGCTCATCACCGACTTAATGATGGGTTAGCCCGCGCTTAAATCTGTCTCTCTGGGTATCCTCCCGGTGAACGCTCTAACTCTCCCCCGCAGTCTCTTCGCTATCTTCCTAATCTCCGTGCGGGTAGAGCGCCTATAGACTATCTTCCCGTCCTTCTTCACGGCTACCTTTACGTACACCTCTCCCTTCCTCTCCGCGAAGAGGGTGCAGTAGTGGACTAGGCAGGCTATCGGCTTCCTATCCTCTACCGCGCAGGTGTTCTTCTTCTCATCGTAGAAAGCGCACATACCCGCAGTTTTAACGTCGAGCCAGTAGACGAGTACGTCGCCTACCCGCGGCAAACTCAGGACCTCGAACGGTAATGATTCTCTCTCCTCAGTGGTCAACTCGTGGGGGAAGGCATAGGCGCCGCTGTTCCTGGCGCAGCAAGCCCCGCATTCCACACAGATCATTTTGTATGCTCTGCTTACCTCGGATTTCCTGATCTCTACGAATGCCCACCTGTGCCTGCCTGGCAAGTCCTTTATCGAGAAGACGGGCGCGTAGAGCCCTGTAGAGGGGAAGTAGTACACCCCCATGAGTTCGTCCTTGTAGTGGCTGGCCACGTAGAGGGCCGCGTAGTTCCACCTCCAGTTACGTCTGGGTCTGAGGGCGTAGAGCGGCATTTGATTTCACAAGGCTCTCTCCCCCGGTGCACTCTTAAACGTTCCCGTAGCTTTTTAAGGGATGAGACTTCTAAGCATTGAGGTGTCCTCTTGAGGCATACGCTCGCCTACCTGAGCTACATGGTCAAGCGTGACTGGAGAAAGATAGTTATCTGCAACATCCTATATTTCGGGGCCTTCGCAGCGTCATCGGTATTCGTAGGTCTCTACGCGATGGAGCTACACGAGGAACTGATGAAAATACTCGGCGCGGCTCTGGAGAGAGACCCCCTGCTCTCCACGGCTGCACGGGCCTACTTCTCTAGGAGACCCTTGGAGGCTTTCCTCGTAACTTTAGCTGTCAACACCCTCCTAGGGGCTCTAGTCACGGTGACACTCTCGGGCGCTTTCTTCATGACTGTCCCCTCAGCTCTGTACAGAGCTATTCTCTGGGGAGTTATGCTGCCCGTAACTGTCGAGAAGTACTACATAGCTCTGCCAACGCTACTACTGGAGGGAGAAGGCTACGTCCTGGCCATGGTACCGGGCCTCAACCTCTCCCTAGCCGTATTGAGACCTGAGAGATATGACGCGGAGACCAGGTTGAGGGCTCTCAGGAACGCCTTGAGAGAAGCCTTAACGTATTACGTTCTGATAACTACAGTCTTAGCCGTAGCGGCTATCGTAGAGGTCATAACAGTTTTCTCGTTAATGGGCTATCAGTCTCCCCAATTAACCACTTAAGCAATGTTGTACGCCTTTCAACGCCTCTACGCGTTAAGTCCAAAGACTGCCGTTAACGTTACATTCATAACTGTGAAAAAGCGAAAGCTATAAGGAAGACTTTAACACTAAATTGAGAGCGGGTCGTAATGACTATCGAGAGGATTAAGACGGGTATACCGGGTCTCGACGAAATTCTCAGTGGCGGAATACCTAAAGACTCCCTGTTTCTAATCGCTGGCCCCGCTGGCGTCGGTAAAACCGTCATGTGCGTCCAGATAGTTTACAACAATATTCTCCAAGGTAGGAAGGCAGTTTTCGTGTCTTTTGACGAGGGTAAGAAGCTCATAAGGTATATGAAGAGCTTTGGCTGGGACTTAGAGGCCCTCATTAACGAGGGGAAGCTCGCCCTCCTCGACTTCATAGCGATAAAGGAAAGGGGGGTATCTGACTACGTGAACATTATGCTCCAGAAGATACGTGAGATGAACGCCGAGATAGCGGTCATAGACTCTATAACGACCCTGGTTTTAAGCATGCCTGAGCCAGCAGAAGCCAGGATAATAATAGACCTCCTCCGCAGGATGAAGCCCCCAGGTACCACCATTATAGCTACGGCCAATATGTCTATGGGTTCTAAGAAGATAGGGGTAGGCGTGGAGGAGATAATAGCCGACGGCGTCATACTTCTTAAGAGGTACTTCTACAAGGGGGAGCAGAGAATCAAGCTCATAGTTATGAAGCTCAGGGGATCCGATCACAGCAGGAAGTTCCACGAAGTGTTAATAACAAATAAGGGCGTAGAAGTCATGATGATAGCCTAGCCATGGTGGCCGGAGAGTACATCATACACCTAATCACAACGTGGGTCTCGGCAATATTCGTCGCCCTAGCTATAACAGCTGTCATGAGATATAGGATCGCCACTGTTCTGAAGGAACTATGGTTATTTCTGGCAGTCGTAATAGCTACTTACGCTGTCGCGTACACCTTCATAGCCGTCTACTATACCTGTATCCTGGCGATATACGGTAGGGTGGCTGTCGTCCAAGGGGGTAAAAGTGTTCCTGGTCTCTCTACTATTCTCTTCGCTGCTCTGATAACCACTACTCTTACCTACATCGTGGGCTACATAGCCACCGGAGGCGAGGGTAAGAGAGTCCTCAAGTACGTGTTCCTGGACGACCCCCTCCTGGCGATTATAAACGTCTTGGGCTGGCTCTCCTTTGCATACGTCTTCTTCTCCCCCTCCGACGCCATATACTTCGTTACTGACGAGGAGACGACCGTGGTGTACTCCGAGTCAGCACTTATACTCGGCGGCATGTTCCTCATGGCTTGGCTCCACATACCCTACCTACTCTTTAAGGAGACGGAGAGTAAGGTCGCGTTTAGAAGCGTCGCATACCCCCTCAAAGTACTCGCCCTGATAACTTACTCAGAGCTACTCGCTGGCTATCTCTCCATACTGATTGCATCGATATTCTACATAGATACTTACCCGGCAATGAGCCTGTTCTTCCTCTTCACCTCAATAGCCGCTGTTACCTTATTTTACAGGGAGCTGACCAGCCCCTTCGTCCAGTACTCGACAGTCATAGCGTCACAGGTGAGGCCTAGAATCTTGCCGCGAGGGATTAGGGAGAGGAAGCCTGTCGGCGAGGAGGTGGAGCTTAAAGGTAGGGTTGCCGTGCGTTTCGAGCCGGAGGAAGACTACGCCTCAGTTCTCGGGGATATAATTAGTAAGGCCTCGGAGGAAAAGAAGGTTATAATTCTCGCCCCTCTCAACGGCCCCTTGCTGAGGTACGCGTATAAAAAGGAGGAAAACATACTTAGGCTTCCCTTCGTCGTAACGGGGGTTACAACCCCTATATCGAACGTCTTGCCAGCTAATAACTTGCCTTTAATAGCGAACACTATTTTTAACGTCGCCAGGGAGCTTGGCGAAGACGCGTACATAGTAATAGACGGCTTATCCGACCTGATAATGGTTAACGACTTGAAGAGGGTCTACGTCACCTTGAAGCAGCTTTCAGAGCTACTACCCCAGGCCACACTGGTGGTAACTATTAATTGGCGGGCGTTGTCAGAGAGAGACTACTCGGCGATAGCTTCCCTCTTCGACCAGATATACTCTGTTGAGGGGGGGAGGTTAAAACAGGTTAAAGGTGCATTAGTGACCTAGCCAATTCTGCGGATTATAAATTCGCAGTACGGGTACCCCCTCGCCTTACACTTGTGCTCAACTACGTTTACCGGGAGTTCTGTGGCTTCTTCGAAGACGCCCGCTATGAGCCCCTTGGTAAAATGGCAGGCCCCCACTTTCGAATCCTCTGCCTCGAAGTTGTCCCTAACTATCACCCTCCCCCTTCCGGCTTTCAAGTCTAAGTCGTATACCTCGTATATCCCCAGCCCCATAACCCTCAGTATCTCGAAGAACACGTTTAGGCATTTATCTTTGGGGAGGTTCCTCCCCATACAGTAATTCCTGTAAATATGGCGGCCCAGCTCGTGCCCTAAGTTGTAAGTTATAGCCTCGCCGCCGGTACCGAAGGTCAAGTTGAGAAATGAGAAGAACTCCCTCAGCGAGTCTGCTGGTATTATTAACAGCCTACCCCCATAATGACTACAGGTAACGGGGAAGCCGAAGCCCTCTATAATCGTATTCTCGACCGCCCTTGAGTGTATCTTGGCGTCAATGGTGAAAGGCTGGCGTTTTATGTCTTCTAATACTTCAACTGCGCTTCTATACGAGTTTGTGAAGTCTACGAAGAGGAGCAGGTTTTCGCTTTCCTTGGTCTGTGTATATGCCATGGAGATTATGTCAGCGTTTGCCTGGGATATTATGGATGCTACGGCTTCCACAGTACAGGACTTCCCAAAGGACTTAGCTTTAACGTATATTTCAATTAGCTTTCTTCCCCTCGTAGAGTAACTCATTGGTACCTCTTTCGGTACGTAGTGTTCTTTCCGCCTCAAGAGTTTACCCATAAATTAATGGGGCACGTATTATTAATAACACGCTTCCCCCCTCTCGGAGTTTAAACCTCATGATATGATAATACTTAAAGGGTGCCTTATTTTAACAGGGAGATATAAAGGTGTCACGGTTATGACTGACGAGCAGAGGACGGAAGAGAGACCTCCCGAAATAACGGGCATACTCAGCGAGGGGTTAAAGGTTGTTGTACCTAGCTCTGAAGAGGTTGAATATCTGAAGTCAAGGGAGTACGGCATCGTCGTAGGCGAAGAGGTCATGCTAGAGCCAGTAGAGGCCTTATACTTGGTTAAGAGAGGCATTCTAAAGGTTAAGGATCAAGAGGGCAAAACCCTAGGCTTTGAGGAATATCTCTTGAAAATAGCTGAGAAAGATGGCGATATATGGATTAAACTTGAGGTCTACAGTGACCTTAGGAAGAGGGGCTTACAGGTTAAGCCAGGCTACGCGGAGGGTCTAGTCTTCCTGCTGGACAGGAAGAAGAAGGGCAAGGTTAAGGGGTATATGGTCTACGTGTTCAGGGAGGGGGTGAAGATAGGCTTCCCCGAATTAGAGAAGGCTTTCACTCGCGCCATAGAGAGCGGCAGGGAGCCCGTGGTCGCGATAGTGGACAAAGAAGGTAACGTCTCCTACTACGTCATGTCTAAAATGATGTGAGCGGCTATGTCCTTCTACGCCCGTTACGTCTTAAGCAAGAAGGAGAAGAGGAAGTTCGTACAGCTGCTCAGGGAGAAGCTAGGCCCTAAAGCTGCGGAGTTCGTAGGTAAAGCTAGCAGAGTGGAAATCGCCAAGTCCAGGCTCAACTACGTCATATATTATGCCGACGGTTACCCCGTCTTCTTCGAGAAGGGAGAGGAAGTCCTTCCCACAATTATCGGCGCGGCTCTGGGGATCGTCGATTTACCCTGTGTGAACGTCGACGAAGGGGCAGTGCCCCACATAGTCGATGGAGCTGACGTCATGGCTCCTGGGATAACTAGGATTTCGAAGCCCTTCGGAAAGGGTGAGCTAGTCTACGTGGCGGATCCGAAGGGTGTTGTCATAGGGATAGGAGTAGCCCTTATGGAGTCCGAGGAGATACTTGCGAGGAGGCGTGGGAGAGCCATTAAAAACGTACACTGCTTGAAGGATAAGTTGTGGAAGCTGTACTTCGAGCCCAGATTTATAAAGGTATTAAGGGCCACGTCATGTAAGCCCTAAACTACCCTTATGGCTTCTAGGTTCTGCGGAGTTAAAACCTCCGCACCGCTAATCCTCTCCGCCTGCCTCTTAAAGCTCTTAATCTTACTCCTCTCCCCGTGGACTAGTATTATGCGTTTAGGCTTAGGCGTTATTTTCCTTAGGTAAAACTCTAACTGCCTTCTATCGCTATGCCCTGAAAACCCCTCCACTCTATGCACTTCCATTTTAAGCTCTCTCATCTCAACCTTACCCCTGGCATCCACAAACGCCAACCTCCTCAGGCCCTGCAGTATTTTACGTCCGAGCGTGCCTTCTATCTGGTAACTTACGAAGACCAGCGAACTCTTCTCGTCCTCGGCTAGGAGTTTCAAGTAGTCCATGACGGGGCCTCCGGTCAACATGCCAGAGGTAGACATTATTATCGACGGCCTTATCCTGACGATCTCCCCTCTCTCCTCCCCAGCCTGCCTCAATATGTTTATGTTAGGGGACGTGAAGGGGTTCTCACCCCTATAAATCCTCTCTCTGAGGGAGGGAGTTAGGTACTCTGGGAATGCTGTGTGTATTGCCGTCACCTCGTCTATCATCCCCTCTATGTATATCGGTGCTGAGGGTAGGAGGCCTCTCTCCATGGCTTCGTTCAGTACGAGTAGAACGTCCTGGGCCCTGCCGACCGCGAGTACAGGTATTAGGACTATCCCTCCTCTCTCAAAGGTCTTCCTCACAATCTCTATGAGTATTCTCTCAGCCTCCCCCCTGCCTGGGAGGTAGTCCTGGTGGCCCCCGTAGGTAGTCTCCATTATGAGTACCTCTACGCGGGGGAACTGGTAGTTGGCTGGGTCTAGTATCCCCGTTCTTGCGAACTTGAAGTCGCTAGTGTAGACTATGTTGACTAATCCTTGACCTATGTGTATATGCGCTAGGGCGGCGCCTAGTATATGCCCAGACCTGTAGAGGGTGAGCCTTATGTCTGGGGCTATATCGGTGACCTCCCCGTACTTTAAAGTGTAGGAGTGTAGCACGGCCTCAGCCACATCCCTGTGCGAGTAGGGTAGCTGCCTCCCATCTCTCTCGGCTATCTTCAGGTAGTCCTCCTGAAGGAGTTTCATCAGGTAAAGAGTTGGCTCTGTCATGTATACTGGCACCTTGAACCCGTACTTGAAGAGGTAAGGCAGAGAGCCGCAGTGGTCTAGGTGGGCGTGAGTTATCACTATCGCGTCGAGGGTGTCTGGGTCGAGTTCCGGCAGGTCAAAGTACGGGTACTCCTCCCTGCCCAGGGATGGTTTTACTCCGGCGTCGAGTAGTACACGGCTCTCAGGTGTCTCTATCAGGATGGCACTCCTACCGACTTCCTGGAAGCCCCCGAGGGCAATTATCCTCACGTACTCGTTAGCTATCAGCTGGCGCCTGTATATCCTGTGCCCTACTACTCTGAGGAACCTAAGCCTCTCATCACTCCTGCTTCTGAATAGCTCTCTAACCTCGTATATAGTCCTAGAGGCTATGGGCGGCTTTCTCAGGACTTTCGGGTACCACAGAGTCTCGGCCAATATTCGTCTAAGGGTAACCCCATCCCTGCCTATGACGTAGCCCGGCTTCTCAGCCTCTATCTCAACTTCTCCCGTGGTTTCGTTGAAGTATATGAGGGTGATGTTGGCTTCTTCTGGCACTATGTCTCTTATCTTCTCCTCAGCCTCCCTTTCCTTCAGCCTGGCCTCTGGGTCTCCCCTGACCACGACCCTTTTCTTGATTGTTTTAACGAGTTTTTTGATCAGCTCCTCCCTGTTAGCTAGGAAGACATGTGGTCTCCTTGAATACACCGCTATCTTAGGGCCTTCAAAGTCTATCCTGGTTACCTCGGCCTCGGGGGGTACTAGGCTTAGAATGGCGTTCTTAACATCCTGAATAGCGTTAGAAACCTTACGCATAACTTATCTCTCCCTAACCGAGCGCCAGATCCTCCCCACGTATAGTCCTATAGCCCTCCTTGGTCACTACCACGACGTCTACGCCCTCTCCGCTGCCGGGGTCTCTACGGAGGGCTGAGCGCACGGCCTTAACAGCTAGTTTTACGGCCTCTTTCTCGGTCATGCCGCTTCGGTATTCGCTTTCGAGCATACTGATAGCGAACGGGCTGCCCGAACCAGTGGCCGTGTAGGATTCCTTGGTTATCGTCCCCAACCAATCAACGCTGTAGAGGCCGCCCCCCTCCCTATCCACTCCTCCGAGAAGTACGTGCGCTATCATTAAGGGTCGGTTAGCGTACAGGGTCATTGACGCTACGTTGGCGGCGGCTTTAACGGGTATAGGCTCGTTGTTCGTGACTTTGTACATCGCCGCGTACATTTTCAGCCTATCCACTAGCCACTGGGCGTCGCCTACGTACCCAGATATAGTCGCAGCTAGGTGGTCGTCTATCATGAGTATCTTCTTAGCTTTCTTGTGGGAGATAAAGAAGCCGCTAGTAGCCCTCCTATCGGCTGCTAATACTACGAAGTCCTTAAACGCCATTCCAACAGTAGTAGTTCCCTTCCATGCTTTCAATAGCTTTTCTCGTAGGTCTTTAGGTAGGAAATCCTCGGGTACTTGCACGAATAAACACCCCTAATACTCATGGTAGAGTCAAATTAAAGAGTGGTCATGTTGCTTTCTTAATAGTGCTATATAAGCACTGCGATGACTTAAAATCGGTGGCGCCATGAGGGTAGTAACGCTGGTGACCGAAGCGCTAGCCGAGAAGGGTACGAAGTTCCGGGTCAGGGTTAACGCTAAGTGCCTCACCTGTAGTCTACGGAAGGTGTGTATAGGAAGGGTTAGACAGGGCTTCGAGTACAGAGTGGTTGAGGTTCGAAGTAAGAGGCATAAATGCCCGCTAACCGGTAGCGACATGGTAGTAGTAGTTGTCGAGCCCGAGCCTCTAAAAGTACTTTTGAATACACCGTCTATATCTGAAGGGCTTATAACATCGTTTAACCCGCCCCGCTGTGCGGAGACGCGGTGTCCCTATAGGGAGTTCTGCATAGACTCTCCGTTAAAAGACGGCGAAAAAATTAGAGTAATGAGGGTGGTGCGCAGGGTTACGTGCCCTCAGGGGCTACGGCTTTTTCTTGTTGAGGCTCTTCCTCTTTCTTTTCTTCGGCCCTCTCGAACGTGAATCTAAAGGTTACGGAGAATTCCTTTACGTCCGGCAGGTGTTTCTCTATGTCCCGAGCCAATCCTCTGACGAATATGCCTAACCTCTCGACTACGAGCAAGTCCTCCGGTAACGTAACCGTAACTCTGCCGTCGTCTATCTTCACCTCGCATCCCTCTATGTCGCCGAACCACCTGTGCAGTAGCGCGTCTATCTTGCCGTTTAAGTCTCTGATTATCTTAACCACTTTGACTTTGTATACTACGTTTTTGCCCGCGAGAGGGTGGTTGGTATCTACTATTACTCTGCCGCCTCCCACGTGTATTATCCTCCCCATGTACCTCTTCCGCTTATACTCGAAGGTTATGCTTTCACCAGGTCTGGGGACTATCCCCTGCCTTGAAAGCTCCCTCGCACTGACCGTGATAATCTTCGACTTATCTCTCTTGCCGAACGCCTTCTCGGGGGGCAGCTCTATAGTCTTCCACTCCCCCTCCTCAACTCCTATCAAAGCCTCCTCAACGCTGCTCAATAACCTACCCTCCCCTATGACTACTAGTATCGGCCCGAAGCTCTCCAATGATAGCTCAGCCTTCTTGGCTTCCTCCTCTATCGTCGTATCGAAGACCTTCTCCTCGCCGTCTTCCTTAGTCAACGCTATGTAGTCGACTATGACGAAGTCGCCCTTTTCAACTGGCATACCCCGCTCACCTAAACCCACCACCTAACTGCTATGAGTTATTTATGACTTCACTCTCTCATCGAACTGTTCTCCTCCCAGAAACACACGTCGAGGGGCGAGGGAGTTTTGCATAGCCGAAGAATAAGTTTGGTGGGCCCGCCGGGAATTGAACCCGGGATTCGGCCGGGCGCTAAGCCCGTCCTCCGCCGTGTAAGGGCGGCGTCCTATCCACTAGACCACGGGCCCACCATATGGTTGTACGCAGGGTTCTTAAGAGTTTCCCTTCAGTTTGCTTACTTCCGCTTTCTCGAAGTCCAGGTTTTCGAGTACTTCTATCGCTCTTTTTAACCTCTCTACAGGCTCGCTATTCTCCAAAGCTTCGAGTACCGCGTCGCACTTGATACATTTAAAGAACAAGTCCGCTGCCTCGTCGAAAGTGTAGTACGTGCCGCATATTGGGCAGTAGAAGCTCTTCCCCTCCTCTACGGCTAAGACCTTCCTTAGTATGGCTAAGGTTTTCCTTTTCCTGGCCTCTAATATGGCGATGGGCTCCTCATCAGTTATCCTCCAGTAGTACTTGTAGGCTGCTTTGCCGTCCTTACCTTTCATCCTCCTGTACTTTACCAGCGAGTTCTCATAGAGCGCGTTTAGGATTTTCCTGACCTCGCTCTCTTCCATCCCCAGTTTCTCCACTATTTCATCAGCGGTTACCTCGCCTCTTTTCGCTAGATACGCCATTATTTTCTCCGCGTTTTCACCTAACATTTTCCCTGCTAACACAGGCAATACTTCATCCGTGTTCAAGCCTCAACCCTCACTACTCTCTTTCCACGCTCACATGGTATAATACTAATTTTTGCACCTATAAACTGTCTCATAAGTTCTCTCCCCTCGAAAAGCCTGTCTAAAAACACGGCTAGGGCGGCCACCTCGCTATGCGGCTGGTTACCTATAGCTACGTTAAAATCAGCCAGTTCGTAGACGTCTCCGGGAACCTTCTTAGCGCCAACTATCACTAAAATGTCCCTGCCCGTACCCTTTATACGCTCCAGTACGTCGCTCCCCTCGATATTAACTCCGTACATGGTTAGGTGGACTACTACGCCCCCCTTCTCCTTCCAATCCTTAATCACCTTCCTGTACGACTCAGCTCTCTCCACGAAGAAAGGCCCTCCCCAGTTATCAACTACCTTCCTAACGCTCTCCAAGACGCCTTCCTCCACTTCCCCCACGTAGATTATACCGTCGGCGCCGAACGCCCTAGCGACAAGCCCGACGTGTGTGGATATTCTCTTGTCCCTCCCCTCCCTATGGCCTAGTCTTAGGACGACTACCCTCATGCTCATCTCCTCTGAATCCTATACCTTCCCCCTTCTGCCTCGGCGCGGCTCCCTATTCTCTTAACGAGGGAGATCTTCCCCTCTCCTACTACGTGCACGAACCCGTCTAGGAACTCTACCTTCTCGACGAAGCCGAGTGACTTTAATTCATCTACCAGGTATAAAGCGTTGGGTGGCAGTTCAAGGTGTACTCTCACGTAGTCAGGGAGGTGCTTTAGGAGGCTAGCCTTGAGGTCTTCTAACCCTTCACCCCTCAAGGCTGAAATGGGCACTACCTCCACCCCTAACCCCTCGAGTATAGATAAGCGCTCGGCGAGGGGTACCTGTACGGCGTCTATCTTGTTGGCCGCTATAACTATCTGACCCATATCTACACCCAGCTCTTCGAGTACGTCTAAGCTGGCTAAGGCTTTCCTCTCTATCTCCTCCAGCTTGTCGCTCACATCTACTACTAGTAGCACAAGGTCTGAGTGGAGAACCTCCCCTAAGGTGGTGTAGAACGAATCTAAGAGTAAGGGGGGTAGGGAGTCTATGAAGCCTATGGTGTCTGACACTAATGCAGGCCTTCCTAAGAGGCTGGTTCTGCCAGTCTTCGTGGAGAGAGTGGCGAAGGGCTTTCCGTCCACGTACCCGCTCTTACCCGTTAAAGCTTTGAATAGGGTTGTCTTACCAGCCCCCGTGTACCCAGTTATTGAGATAAAGGGTATGCCTCTCTCCCTACGCTTGTAGAACCTCTCGTCCTTCTTCCTCCTAAGCTTATACAGCTCCTCCTCTATCCGCGCTATCCTCCTGACTACGTGCTTGTAGTAGGCGTCTATAACGTACTCTCCCCCGCCTAGGAAGCCCGGATACTCGTCCAGCTTAGCTAGGTGTAAGGCCTCCTTTATGAAGGGGAGTTGCCTCTTGAGCCTGGCCAGTTCTATCTGGAGCTTGGCCTCCCTACTACCAGCTCTCTGAGCGAAAATCTCCAGTATTAGCTCGAACCTATCGATGACTTCGACGCCAAGCTTCCTCTGAAGGTTATAGACTTGTACGGGTTTGAGCTCGTTGAAGAATATCACCTTCTGGGCCTCCTTAGTCTTTACTAGCTCCGCTAGTTCCTCGACCTTTCCACGCCCGATCTGGTAACTAGAGTCTGGCGCCCTAACCTGCACTACTTCGCCTACAACCTCATACCCAGCAGCCTCTGCCAGCTCCCTCAACTCGTAGAGGTAGCTCTTCTCCCCAGGATACCGCCTCTCCACTAGTATTACTCTTACCATTCAAAATAAGAAGCGAGTAGTTAACATAAAAAGGCTACTCCTTAAACTCTATAATGTCCCCCAGTGTAAGCTCAAACTTCTCCCTCTTCTCCTGGGTTCCAACCTCCTCCTCTTCCTCGTACACTTCTATCAGTTTAATCTTCAACACACGCTCAAGCTTCCTGGCTAGATCTATAGTTGGGGCTAGGCGCCCGCTCTCTATCCTCCTTATAGTAGAAACCTTCTCCCCAACCATAGTGGCTAAGACCTCACGCGTGAGACCCATGTTCTCTCTAGCCTCCCTTATCCTCTCGGCGTAGTCGTCCACTATGTCCTCGACGATCCTCGGCTTGTGGTATACTCTGGGCTTTCTAGGCCTGCTAGGAGGCTTAGTAGCGCTGATCCTACGCGAGGGAGTTACGTAGCCCGTAATAGATGATGGGTTTTTGAACGCGCATTTACGGCAGACGACTAGTCGAGCCCCGTCTATAACGACTTCGTACGCAATGCCCTTTATCTCAGCGCCACAAATCTCGCAGCGCACTTAACCCCCTAAGGGTCTTCACCCCCGAGCTTGTAAAATTTTATGGTCGTTCATCCCGGGAGGATTATCTCTCCACTGGGCTGCTTAGGTCGCTATGCGCGTTCATCTAAACGTTTAATTTTCCCTTCACAGTGCGGAAAGTGGTTGCTTATGAGGGTGAAGGCCGACGAGGACGTTATAATTAGGCTCAAAGCGCTGCTATCCTACCAATACGGGCTCGAAGCGGGTAAAGCGCTGGAGGGGAGAAAAGTAGAGGTCGAGTTTTCCCCAGCCACAGGCAGGATACGCAAGGTATACGTCGACGGCAAGTACTTCGGCTCGATAAGGGCCTCTGACGGGTACTTACTGGTGGGGATTGAAGGAGCGAAGCTTCTCCTAAAACACCTCCCCTCGGACAGGTACCGGGTAGTAGTCGCTAGAGATGCGGCGCCTTTCATAGCTAGGGGGAGGACAGTTTTCTGTAAACACGTTTTATGGGCCGACCCGGAGATAAGGGCTGGAGACGAGGTCTTCGTGGTCGATGAGAAGGGCAGATTACTAGCGGTCGGGAGAGCAATACTGAGCGGCCTAGAAATGTCTAGGTCTGTAAAAAGAGGGGTATGTGTAAAAAATAGGAAATCCGTAGGGGACTACTCCTTATAGAACGTGACGTACTTAAACTGCCTTCTACGCTCGATCGTGACGTGGAAGTTCCTGCGGAGCATCTTCTCCATATCTCGGTAGAAGTACTGGTTAGCTAGCCTCGGAGGCGGCCTTATCCGAGGCACAAGCCCCCTAATAGTGTTGAGATTAGTAGTGTTCCTCTTGTAGGAGACATATGCATACCTCAAGAGAGTTCTAAGCTTGATAGAAATCTTCTTTGACTTTGTGCTTCGGAGTATTTCTTGGGCGACAAGGTATACATGGCGTAATAACTTACTACGCTCATTCGTCATACTCTACCGCCGCCTCCTAAGCATAGGAGGAGACTCCCCTTAAAAGTTTTTTGTCTTAGGCGAAAATAACTAACAAGTTATTTATCAACAAGAGACGAAACCTAATTATGTTAATGTCTAACAGTAAAAAATCGTTAATAGTTTTTAATGCCTGATTAAAGATTTTAGAATTTCCGAGTCAATTTTAAGTCCAGCCGAAACCTCCCCTAAGCCCAGGATCCTCCGAGACTCCAGTTTCCTAACGCTGTCCTCGGCGACCTTGTATACGAGTAGCACGCTGCCTTCCTCCTCCCTAGTCTTCACAACCTCTATCAGCTTCTCGCAGCGCGGAGGGACTTCGTACTCGTAGACTCTCCCTTCATACTCCCCCGATATCAGGTCGACGTAGGTTATGTGTAGAGTGTCCCCGAACTTTTCGTCAAACAGCAAGGCGTATTCGTGTGTAAGTGCTTTTTCGCCTGTGGGGGAGAGTTTCTCTAATTTCTCGCCGGAAAGACAGTATACCTCGCTTTCAGCTCTTACTTTTCTGCGCCTGGGGGTGGAGGTACTCATGTAGAAAAATATGGAGTAGAACTTAGCCATTACTCGACCACCGGTATCCCGAACCTCCTAGAGGCTAGGACGTGGTCTTCGTAGGGTATGGAGTCTATGTCTATTATGCCCTCGTAATGCCTGCGGTAGGGCTCCCCGGAGATCAGCTTCTTAATGTTCCTCCTGTACTTGTACTTGGTCGGCGATTTTTCCTCTCCGAACAGTGCTACCCAGTCCTCAAACGGTATGCCGTAGGCCCTCTGTACCCTGTCCCTGTAGAGTTGAGGTATTACGTTGAAGGAGCAGAAGGGTACGAGTCTTCCGTCGGGAGTCACATAGTGGATGTCGCAGCGCTGAACCCTAGCCACGTCGTGGTTATAGAGGTCTTGGAAGTGCATCATACCGACGAAGAGGGTGCTGTAGTGAAACTCGCCCAGAGACGAGTAGTCGTGCTTAACGAGGACGTTGTAGAGCATTTTTACCAGCCGTTTACCCCTCCTGAGCCTGCGCGGAGCCCTAGAAAGGTCTACGAACTTCCCCAGCTTCAACGTGGTCTCCAGCAGCACGAGGTACTTGTTCCTGCCTCTCTCAAGCTCCTCGGCCTTCTCCTTTAGGTACCCCATGAAGCTCTTAACGTCCACGAACCTAGTGATCGGTATGACTTCCCCGTCGTCTAGGAATAAGTAGGTGGCGGCGCCGCAGGCAAAGTGAGTCGTAAGCTCCAGCATTTGTTTCTTAGTTAGGGCCTCGACAAAGTAGGATATCGGGACTACCGTCGGCACCGGGTACCAATCCTCCCTCTTAACCTGTCCTTCTGACTGCTCCTCGATCTTCTTAATAGTGTCCGGGATAGTTATCCTGACTTCCTCGCGCTTCTTCTTCGGTACGCGGCCCGTTATCGATACGGGCTGGAAGTTTACTCCCCTCACTATGTCTATGTGTTTCAGGCCAAACCTGATCATGTCCCAAAGCTCGTGGTCGTTGTACCCCTTCACTACAGTCGGCACGAGGACCGCGGGCATCTTGGCTTCCCTAAGGTTATCTAGCGCGTAGGGGACTTCCCAGTGGTTCTTGGCGTTAGTGTAAGGAGTCACGCCGTCGAAGCTCATATAGATAACGTTAGTGCCAGCCTGCCTCAACTTCACCGCGAGCTCCGGGTCATAAGCCAGCTTTATGCCCGTAGTGTTAACCTGGACGTGAGTAAAACCTTCCTCCTTAGCTATTCTCACTATATCCACTAAGTCGTCGCGTAGCGTCGGTTCGCCACCCGTTATCTGCAGGGCGATAGCCTTGTATGGTCTCAAGTTCCTAGCGCTCCTCAACATGTACCTTATGTGGTTTAAGGTGGGCTCGTACACGTACCCGGCCCTCTCGGCGAAGAAGAAACAGTACCAACAGCTCAGGTCGCACCTGTTCGTAGCGACTAAGTTCACTAACGCCGGGTGGGATTTATGTCTGGGGCAGAGCCCGCAATTGTACGGACATAAGGCTACAAGTGGTACGTGAGGCGTAGTTATTCCCTTACCGTCGTACTGCCACTCCCTAAACCTCATGTACAGCTCGTAGTCCCCCCAGTATATCTCCTCGAACTCCCCATGTCTCGGGCAGACCTTTCTAATCCAGACCTTCCCGTCTCGCTCGAATATCCTAGCCTTAAGTAGTGCTAGGCACTCGGGGCATGCGGAGGCCGTATAGGCGATGTGTTTTTCCCCCTCTCTGAGAGGAGGCTCTTCTCCCAGTTCTATTGTGTAGTCCACTCCTGGTTTGGGGAGAAGTTTTTCTCTTACTTTATCAGCGATAGAAGCGAAGTCTTCGACGGAAGCTTTAAGCAATTTCTTGTAGTTGACCGAGGGCTCTGTCACGGTTTCGGTTGCCATAGCGAACTCCCTAATACCCCAAAGGGTAATGGGGCTTCTTAAAGGTTAGGTATGACGCCGTCAACCGCTTCCCTTATCTCCAAGTCCCCCCTTCACTCTCCCCGGGAGAGAGGCACTTTTTCTCCCAGTATCCTAGGAACTACAGCTACTGTAACAAGCCCCGTGAGGATTGCCTCGTAGATCACGGTTATAGCTCGGGTTAGGAACGTCGCCCCAACAGCTATGTCTCGCGGGGCCCCTAGAAGTATGAACATAGAGATCATAGCGGCGTCTAAAACACCCGCGTTAACCGGTATACCAACGGGTACATTGTCAGCGAGGCCGTATATGGGAAAGGCCACGGCTAGCTTCCAGTAGCTCATGTGGTAACCCAGCGCGTCGAAAACTACGTATGGGACTGAGACACCTAAACCCCACTGTAGTATCAGCAGTGCGAAGCCGAGGAGGACTTCTACCCTATGTTTCTTGAGCAGGGCGATGGAAGCGATAAACGACTCGAGAGACTCCTCCATCTTTATTCTCTTCAGAAATCGGCTCAGGTACTTGGATCTGCCAGCCTTAGATATGAAGTACCCGAGTCCCCTAGCTATACTCTCAATCTTAACTATGAATAAAACGCCTGCTACAACGGTTATACCCGCTAGCACGACTATAAATGAGAAGTGCTTAAATTCCTCGCTCGAAGAAAGCGGGGTCTCTGCCAGGAACACGAGACCTATACCTACGAATAAGGCAAAGGCCAAAGCGCTGAGCAGGCGGTGGACGACTATTGTAGCGGCAGTTCTAGAGTAGTTAACCCCGTAGATCCTCTTAAGCAGGTATAAACGTACCAGTTCCCCTGTGACGAAGGCCGCTGGAACTAACATGTCGGCGAACCAGCCGACCAGGACTATTAATACGGCGTCTAGGAGCCTTACCTCTTTAAACACAGCCTTAACGATGAAGAACCAGGCGAACGCGTAAAACAGGATATAAAACGTATCAGTTATAATCGCTAGTATCAGCATGCGCTTATCGGCGGCTGAAAGCCTCCTTAAAAGTTCGTTCACATCGACTCCCAGCAGTATCAGGTAGAGTAGTAGAAAGAGTAAGCCTAACGTTAACATTAGCAGCGAAATAGCCTTAGACCTGGGTATGCGCTCTCTCTCAGCGTGAGATGGTTGCTTCATCTCTCTGCCACTTCCTAGCCTCATCGTTGAGATAGCCATTCTTACAAGACCTAATAACGCCTTTGAATGTTACGTACTTAGAGCGGCATCGCCCTAGCCCGTTTCCTCACGTTGAGCGGTACCCGAGTTTCAGCTCATCTGCCGCTCACTTAATGATGATGTACGGCGGTCTTTAATATGCTACTCACCATAGCACCTTAAAGGGTAGGAAGTAGTCAAGGATGGCTCCCAGTACTTTGTACGCAATATAGCCAGCGGTTATAAACACTATATATGGCAGGAAGTATGAGACCCATATCTCACCATCGCCATATACGCTGTCCTTCTCCCCTTCTTCTTCGACTGAGAGGCTAATCAGAAGCCTTTTACAGTCTCCATCCTTTATCTCTGCTAAACGGTACTTGTGAGTGTTCCTCCTATACTCCTCCGAACTCACCTTTGTAAGAGCGAGGATGGCCAGAGCCACCTTCCAGCGCGGCTCGTCTGGGCATAAGTCTTTCAAAAGGTTTCTCCCTCGGCGTAGGTTTCTAATCAGCATAACCAGAGGGCCCAGCAGGGAGATAATGATGGCGTTAGTAACTATTGCTACGGATGGTACGAGGGAAAAGATGCCGCTTGAAGTGGGGGGTGCCTCTGTTAGAGATAACGCTATAATTGCTTTAACATCCGCACCCCCCATGAGACTGGCGAAGTGTATGGCGAGCGCCATCCCCAAACCGATTACCATAGAAGCCGCGTATATCAGAGCATCTGGGGAGTCCTTGGACGCGAACTGGAACGCGGTTAAGGTGCCGTTAAGACCGACTAGCGCGTACCACAACCTGTCATCTATCTCCCTAGTCTTTAAGTCTTGGTAACTGGCTAGGAGTAGTATTCCGCACGCTATTAGGCTTTTTATCAGGTTAAAGTCTACCTCTATCATCGCAGTGCTACATGGAGCCAGCCCATTTATGAAGTTCTCCCCTACATGGCGAGCTAGTATCCTCTATGTGTAGGCTGAGGCGTGAAGGGTAGGCTTAAGAGCAAGTCCTCCCTTCACAACAGAGGAGAGTATAGTTATGGTGGTAAGCGTGCCTGGCACTTCCTCTGAGTCGGAGATTTACGAGTTAAGCCTAAAATATGCGCTTAAGAACGCCCTCGACCACGGAGGGAAGGCGCAGCTAGAAGCCGTAGTCAAAAAAGTAATCGGAGAGAAGCCAGAGCTAAGAGGCAGGATCAGGGAGATAATAGGAATCGTGAAGAAGGCTGTTGAAGACGTGAACAAGATGAGTATCGAGGAACAACGCAGGCTCACGGAGGAGAAATGGCCAGAAGTCCTAGTTAAGGAGGTTAAAGAGGAGAAGAAAGAACTACCCCCGTTGCCCAGGGCTAAGGAAGGCACAGTGGTTACCAGGTTCGCCCCTAACCCCGACTTCGCTCTCCACCTAGGCAACGCGAGGCCAGCCGTGCTAAGCTATGTGTACGCTAAGAGGTATAAAGGGCGTTTTATACTACGCTTCGAGGATACAGACCCTAAAAAGAAGACTCCGATCCTGGAGGCGTACAATCTGATAAAAGAGGACCTACGCTGGCTCGGCATAGAGTGGGACGAGGAGTACATACAGTCCCTAAGGATGAAGATCTACTACGACCACGCTAGAAAGCTGTTAGAGATGGGTAAGGCCTACGTGTGCACGCATTCTCCCAAGGAGGTAAGCGAAATGAGGAGAAAAGGTTTGAAAGACCCCTGCTCTGACAAGCCCATCGAGGAGCACTTAGAGAAGTGGGATAAAATGCTAAGCGGAGAATTCGGCGAGGGTGAAGCCATACTGAGGATAAAAACCGATTACAGGCATAGAGACCCCTCAGTCAGGGACTGGATAGCCTTCAGGATAATAGACACCGATAGGCATCCCCACCCCCTTGTAGGTAGTAAGTACGTGGTGTGGCCCACCTACAACTTCGCCTGCGCGATAGACGACCACCTAATGGGTATTACACACATTTTAAGGGCTAAGGAACACCAAACAAACACCGTCAAGCAGTCATTCATATACAAGTACTTCGGCTGGGAGCAGCCGGAAGCTATACACTTCGGCAGGCTGAACCTGGAGGGCACCGTTCTCAGTAAGTCGAAAATGAGGGAAGGCATAGAGAGGAAGCTCTACAGGGGGTGGGACGATCCCCGTCTAGGAACTTTAATAGCCCTGAGGAGGAGGGGTATACTCCCTGAAGCGATTAGAGACCTCGTGTTAGACGTGGGCATTAAACCATCCTCGGCGAGGATAAGCATAGAAAACCTCCACGCTTACAATAGGAAATACTTGGAGCCCATAGCGAATAGGTACATGTTCGTGTACGAGCCCACAAAGGTAAAGTTGGTCTCAGAGAAGCCCTTGAGGGCTAAGATACCCTATCACCCTTCGTTCCCTGAGAGAGGATATAGAGAGCTGGCGTTGGAGATGGACGGCAAATCCGCCTTTATTTACTTGTGCGCCGACGACGTCGAAAAGTTCACCGTGGGGTATGAGTTCAGGCTCCTCGGAATGGCTAACTTTAGAGTTGAAAGCCTAAACCCGCCGGTAGCAGTGTACGTAAGTTCGGAGTCGAGCTACGCCGTGTCCAAGAAACTCCCAATACTTCAATGGGTGCCTGAGCACGACAACGTACCAGTAACCGTGTTGAGAGTGGTTGGGGGGGACTTAGTGGAGGAAGAAGGCCTAGCCGAGCTGGCGGTCAGAAACCTGGAAAAGGGCAGTAGGGTTCAGTTCTTCAGGTACGGCTTCGTAATATTAGACTCTTGGAGAGATGACTCGCCCTACTTCTACTACACCCATGACTAGCTATTCTTCCAGGGAGAAGGGCTTGCCTTCACGAGTTATTTTGTCCGGCAACCTATCGGCGTACTTCCTTAAGAACGCCAGGTCCTCCTCCTTGTTCCTCAAGTGGTCTGGTAGCAATATCGGTATCTCCTCTATAATGGGGTACCAACGCCCGCACTTGGGACAGTAGAGTACCCCATCAACTATCTCCTCCTTAAGGCACTCAACACAGTCGGGCTCTCTATCCAGCTCCTCTATCCTTTTACCCTCTCTAGCGCAGTAGAGCTCGCAGAGAGGCTTCTCTTTAATCTTCACTTCGCGCTCAGGGTACCTGGTTCTCGAAAGCTCGTAAAGTTCTAGGGGGAAGTGCTTGTCGTAGGGGCACGCTAAAATATCCATTAACCTAAGCTTCACACAACCCACCAAAGCGGTACCAAGGTGGTAGCTTAAATATTCTCCGAGAAGCATCTCTAGCAGATTTGCATGTGGCGTAGCCTACTTTAAAGTTTAGAATTTTTCCTCCACAGAAAGTAAACTTGCATAGTGACGTTGTTCCAATATATCCCTGAGTTTCTCTAAGGCTTAGAAGGAGTCTAAGATAATAACCTCGCTTGGCACTATAACGCGGTACCGGTGATGCGATGAGTGTTAGACCCCCGGCTGGCTTCAGAGACTTCCCGCCCGAGGTCATGCTGCTCAGGAAGAAGGTGATAAAGAAGATAGAGGAGATATTCCAGAGGTACGGCTACGACCCAATAGACACTCCGACAATCGAGTATTGGGACGTATTGAAGGGCAAGTACGGCGAGGAGGCGGAGAAGAAGCTCATCTGGAGATTCAAGGACGTCTGGAGCGGGAGGGAGTACGCCTTCAGGTACGACTTGACGGTGCCGCTAGCCAGGTTCGTAGCTCTCCACAGAGACATGCCCCTCCCCTTCAAAAGGTACCACATAGGCCCCGTGTGGAGGCACGAGGAGCCCCAGAGGGGGAGGTACAGGGAGTTCTACCAGTGCGACGCCGACGTGGTGGGCAGCCCCTACCCGGACGCCGATGCCGAGATAATCAACATAACGATCGACGTAATGAAGGCCTTCAACTTCTCCCAGTTCACCGTGAGGGTCAACGACAGGAGGATGCTCAGGGGAATATTCGAGGAGGAGCTAGGTATAGAAAACCCCTACCCTGTCTACGTGGTGATAGATAAGCTCGACAAGATAGGGATGAATGGAGTGCTAAACCAGCTAGGCGAAATGCTCCCGAGAGACAAGGTAGAGAAGATAGCCGACATAATCTCCGTAAGAGGGGAGCCCTTAGAGCTGCTCGACGAGGTTTCCAGGAAATACGGCGACAACCCCTCGGTGAAGCAGGCGGTCAACCACCTCTCCGAGATGTTCGACTTAATAGACGACCTAGGGAACGTCGCTCTAGACCTAAGCCTGGTCAGAGGCCTAGACTACTACACAGGCCCAATATTCGAAACAGTGGTGGAGAAGCCGAGGATAGGTAGCCTCACGGGGGGAGGGAGGTACGACGGCTTAATAGGCATATTCTCCGGCGTAGACATACCCGCAACCGGGACATCGATAGGGATAGAGAGGCTGATAGACGCAGGGCTAGAACTGGGGATATTCAAGCTAGACAGGAAAACGGTAACCCAGATATACGTAGTAGTCCTCGACGAAAAAGCCAAAAAAGAAGCCTGGAAACTAGCCCACCAATTAAGAACCCACGGCTTCAAAGTCTCCGTAGACCTCTCACGCAGAAAACCCGACAAACAGAGAAAACACGCCAAAAGACTAGACATACCTGTACTAATATACGTAGGCAAGAAAGAAGTAGAACAAGGAACAGCCACCATATACCTCAGAAAACAGCAAAAAAGAATAGAAGTACCACGCGAAAACCTACCCCAAGAACTAGAAAAACACCTATAAAAAACGCACACACACCCACAACACTCCAACCAATATCGAAACAAACTTTTTAAACACACACAGATATAAAAACACCAGAAGGTCCGGGTGGTGTAGTGGCCTATCACGCCGGCCTGTGGAGCCGGAGAACAGTCTGGCCCTGAGCCAGATTTCCGGCAGCCCCGGGTTCGAATCCCGGCCCGGACCCCATTTCTTACTATTTAATTGGTTTCATGGTTTGATATCGATTTTACTGAGCGGGTTTGAGGCTCGCTCTATTCAGTGGCCGCATTTCTTTACGTCTTTCTTTATGTAGTGCTCAGTCCTGCGTGGTGGTAAGTGACGTAATCCCAGGAATAGTTCTAGTCTGCACCTGCGTTTACCCTCCCTGAAGCCTACAAGCCTTGTAAGTGGGGTAACCTGATCTCCGTAGTTCTAATCAATATTCCTGATTTTTCAAATATTGAGTTTAAGCTTCTATTGTAGATTTTCAAAACTATGGGCGCTAAGGGGCGGAGGTAAAGGGGTAGTAGCTTGCCACGGCTGGCGTCGACTACAAACTGCGGCACGTCGCGGAAAGATCCTAGATCGTCTACGTATTCGAAGCCGCTGAGGTAAACGTCTCGTGTTCCATCCCACTCGTTAATCTCGAAAACCTTACGTAATCCTTTATCGACTGTAGCATCTGCTATAACCCATCTCTCCAGGAAGATCTCTGCGGCCATGTGGTAGAGAGGCATTTCTTCTCTGAATCTCATCCTTCCTTGGGAGAAAAGAAGCTCGTTTATCTTACAAATTGTACGTTGTGAAGGCTTAATTAGCCAGCAGTGGAGACGGCTCGGTATGCCTAAAGCTCTACAAAGCGCTACCTGTAAAACCGCCTTTGATACGCAAATTAAGGGTTTATTTCTCTTCCTTAAAGCTTCAGAGGCCTTGTATATCGGCGATGCACCCCACTTCAAGTCTCTAATAAAGTAGAATACGGTTACTGCGGCCTCGATGGGACTATTCGATTCAGCGGTCAGTTTCGAGACCGTCCCATTTAGAATAGAAAGGCGCTTTCTCGCGGAAAGTATGTAGCGGGGGGCTGCGCGGTGCATCTAGGGATCAACAACGACAAAGACTGAAGAGAGAATAAAAGAGCTGATCAAAGAGCACCCCGCAGCCCCCATACTAAAACTAGCAAACCACCCATATAGC
>Ga0190367_1000308_pt1 | contig 37178 bp, 40 predicted proteins | sample 4872181011_MG_FD_171838 | JGI IMG/M metagenome (GOLD analysis project Ga0190367, IMG submission 171838) | Hydrothermal vent microbial mat bacterial communities from Southern Trench, Guaymas Basin, Mexico - 4872-18-10-11_MG | ecosystem: Environmental > Aquatic > Marine > Hydrothermal vents >... | reverse complement strand
GAATAGCTAAGCCCCCGAAATACTTCGAAGCTTATTTTGATATCGTTGTGAGGGGAGATCTAGAGGTAGTAGTAGCTGATCTCCTAGAGAATAATCTACGCGTAGAAGCCGTAGATCCTTTCGTGAGAAGAGAGAGTTATTCCGATATTTCTATGTATGCGGTTAAAGGAGCCAGAATAGTTACTCAGCATCCCAATCATGGCATTAACCTAATAGCCGAAATAGAGACATTTAGAGGATGTCCGCGCTGGATAACGGGTGGTTGTTCTTTCTGTATCGAGCCTCAATACGGCCCCGTGAAGTATAGGGCAGTGGACGACATACTAATGGAGGTTCAAGCACTCTACTCGTTCGGTGTTAGATGTTTTAGACTTGGGAGACAGCCGGATATTCTAGCCTATATGGCTCGCGGGGCAAACGAAGTTGAGTTCCCCGAGCCTAATCCCTCGGCCCTAAAGAGGCTTTTTGAAGGCATTAGAAGGGTGGCCCCTAATCTTGAGACGCTACACATAGATAACGTCAATCCGGGTACGATAGCGCACCATCCAGAGACTTCGAAGGAAGCTCTCAAAATAATAGTCAGGTACCATACCCCCGGCGACGTAGCGGCTATGGGTATAGAGAGTGCAGATCCCGCCGTAATTAAAGCTAATAACCTTAAGGCCTCGCCCGAAGACTCCTTCTTAGCTATAAAAATAGTCAACGAAGTAGGGCGGGAGCGAGGTACCAATGGAATGCCAGAACTTCTCCCTGGGATAAATTTCGTGGCTGGCCTGCTAGGCGAGACTGCTAAAACGTACAAGTTAAACATGTTATTCCTTAAAAGAATACTAGACAGCGGGCTCCTCGTCAGGCGGGTAAATATACGTCAAGTCCTCCCCCTACCTGGCACGCGCATGTGGAGAGTTGGTGTAAGTATTATGAGGAAGAATAAATGGTATTTTAAGAAGTTTAAGAGAATGGTTCGAGAAAAATTCGACCACATAATGCTTCAGAGGATAGTTCCACCGAAAACAATTCTTCGGGGGTTATACGTTGAGGGCTACGAGGGGAAGTACAGCTTAGCCAGGCAACCAGCCTCGTATCCATTATTAACGTATGTCCCGATTAGGCTTCCCAGATACACGAAACTCGACATAATAGTGCTCGACTATGGCTATAGGTCGGTTAAAGGACTACCCTACCCGCTAAACGTGAATACAGCTCCTCCTCACGCGCTGAGCCTAGTCCCAGGCCTAACGCCTAACAAGGTTAAGGAAATACTATTGAGGCGACCTTTCAATAGTTTGGAGGAAGTGAAGAGTATAGCTGGTCCCGAGGCACTTAACTACCTTTCAGTAAAGGGGCTGCCTTAGCAGAGGGAAAAAGTATTATTTACTCTTTCTATAGGCGTGGTCTCGGTGTGTGTTAGTGAAGGCGGTATTCGCAGGGCTGTGTCCGAATTGTGGCGGCGAGATAAGTGATGATAGGTTAGCGGCTAAACTCCCATGCGAGAAATGCCTACCAGAAGTACCAACCGACATAGAGCGGCTTATCGAGGAAGACTTTTTCTCCTTTATTAAAGAGGTAGTCGGTCTTCTTAGGAAGCACGGCACGCTTAAGAAGTACAAAGACTTCTATAGCCTCGAGAGGAAGGTTCACGAGGCTGACACGCTCTTCTTCAAGGCTACGGGTAACCATCTCTGGAGCGCCCAGAAAACGTGGTTGAGGCGTGTTCTGCAGGGTAAGAGCTTTGCTATACTGGCACCTACAGGGGTGGGCAAAACAGCTTTTGGGACTTTTACAGCGGTATACTTGGCCCTTAAAGGAGGGAAGCGATCCTACATTATTCTCCCCACATCCGTACTCGTGAAGCAGGTTTACGAGAGAGCCCTGGAGTACGCGGAGAAGCTCGGACTCGATAAATCTAACATAATAGCTTATTTGGGGAGGATGCGGGCTAAAGACAAAAACGAGTTTCTTGAGAGGCTTCGTAACGGGGATTTTAAGATACTCATATCGACAGCCCAGTTCCTCAGGAGGAACTTCGACGTCATAGCTAGTAGTAGGTTCGATTTCATATTCGTGGACGACGTGGATGCTGTGCTTAGGTCTTCTAAGAATATAGACCAAATCCTAATGTTGCTCGGTCTTCCAAAGGAGTCCATAGCAGACGCCCTAAGGCTCATAATAACTAAGAGGAGAATGGCGGCTTACATCTTAAGGCGGCGCCAGATCCCTCCCGAAATCATTAAAGAGAGAGTGGAACTCGAAAAAAGGCTAAGTAAAGCTCTCAAGAAATCTAAGGTAGGCTGTTTAGTAGTCTCTACGGCAACTGGAAGGCCTCGTGGATTGAGAGTTAGGCTCTTCAGGGAATTATTGGGGTTTGAGGTGGGCTCCAGAACCGAAATACTACGCAACGTCGTTGATACCTACGCATACGCCGAGGACAGCATAGAAAGAGAGGTTATCAGACTGGTTAAACGATTAGGAAAAGGAGGGCTTGTATTTGTGCCAGTATCGAAAGGTGTGGAGTACGCCGAAAAACTTGTTGAATTATTACAGAGAGAGGGTGTCAAGGCTGCTCTCGTACACGCCAGGGAGAAGAAGGCCATAGAGGCCTTTGAAAACGGCGAACTAGATGTACTCGTGGGCGTCGCGGTTTACTACGGAGTCCTAGTAAGAGGTTTAGACCTCCCTCACGTTGTGAGATACGCTGTCTTCACGGGCGTTCCGCACTTCAGGTTTACTTTAGTCTTAGATGAGGCTGGTCCCTTCAGGCTTATACAGCTAGCCTACAGTATAAGGCCCGCTCTCGACGAGAAAACTCAACGAGAAATGGATAGAATACTGGCTAGGCTTCGTAGGATAGCATACGAATTGGACGCCAGCTCCGTACAAGTGCTCTCTAACGCCTTGAAGGAGGGTCAGGAGTTGAGCGGATATCTGGAGTACCTCAGGCAGCAGCTAATATCTCTACGTGACATGCTCAAGAATCTGTTAAAGCGTGAGGACGTTATTAAAAACCTGAGGGAGAAAACGCTCTTAATAATACGTCACGACGGCGATAGGAGCTACCTTCTCCTCCCAGACGCTATGACCTACCTGCAGGCGTCTGGACGTACGTCGCGGATGTACGCTGGAGGCCTTTCTAAAGGCTTATCGATCGTTATAGTCGATGATAAAGACCTATTCTCTAACCTCGTTAAACAAACTAAATGGTATAGCGACGAGATAGAGTGGGTAGAGTTCTCCGCCTTAAACCTTGAGGAACTCCTGAACAAAATAGATGAGGAGAGAAAGTTCATACTCAAGCTTAAGAGGGGAGAGATAGTCTATAGCGAAGCTAAAGACCTCGTAAAGACGGCTCTAGTCATAGTGGAATCCCCCACTAAAGCCAGGACTATAGCCTCATTCTTCGGTAAGCCAAGCAGAAGGGCCTACGGACCTCTACAGGTTTACGAGGTAAGCACGGGTAAGTACGTCCTACTGGTAGTCGCTAGCAAGGGCCACATAGTGGATCTTACTACGGTGGGCGGCTTCTATGGCGTGCAAATGCTGGACGGTAAGTTCCTCCCCGTGTATAAACCCGTGAAACGTTGTTTAAGGTGTAACGAGCAGTTCATAGACGATATAGAAGGCAAATGCCCCGTCTGTAAGTCCGAGGACATAGTGAGCCAGGAAGATGTCATCCGCACGCTGCAGAAGCTGGCAGGGGAGGTCGACTTAGTGTTCCTAGCGACAGACCCGGATACGGAGGGGGAGAAGATAGCGTGGGATATTTATAACGCTGTATCTCCCTACGTACCAGTTTTGAGGAGAATAGAGTTTCACGAGGTTACCCGCAGAGCTATAGAAAACGCAATGAGAGAGCCTAGAGATATAGATCTGAGGCTAGTAGACGCTCAGATAGTGAGGAGGATAGAGGACAGGTGGATAGGTTTCTCCCTCAGCAAGAGACTTTGGGGGGAGTTCGGCTTTAAATTCTTGTCCGCTGGGCGTGTGCAAACCCCTGTGCTTGGCTGGATAATCCAGAGGTACGAAGAAGCTAAGAAGGGTTACAGGCTGATATTTAGGGTTGAACTGGACACGGGGCATTACTTGATTTTTGAGTTAAAAGGACCCTTAGAGGTAAAGCCTCGGGAAATAGCTAAGGAAATAGAGTCTAAGGGCGTTGAGATACAGTACTTAGACGAGGAAACCCTGGAGGCTCAGCCTCCACCTCCCTTCTCCACCGATACTATGCTGAGGGAAGCTGTGAGAGCCCTAGGTGTGGGAGTAGACGAGGTTATGCGCTTAGCCCAAGAGCTCTTCGAAGTCGGTTTGATAACCTACCACAGAACTGACAGTACGAGGGTATCGGACGCAGGGCTTAGAGTAGCTAGGGAGTACATAACTGATAAGTTCGGCGCCGAGAACTTCCGGGCTAGAACCTGGGGCGTAGGAGGAGCACACGAGTGTATAAGACCCACACGGCCCATAGACGTTGATACCCTAATGGAGCTGATACGCCAAGGTATATTCGTACCTACGCGCCCGCTGAGCCCTCGTCACCTGAGGCTGTATGATATCCTCTTTAGGAGGTTTATGGCGAGCCAGATGCCGCCCGCCTTGATAGTGAAGGTTAAAGTTAGGGCTAAAGCGCCCTATGTAGAGAGGGAGTTCGAATGGTATAAGGAGGTTAAAGAGCCCGGGTTCACCGCGGTTTACAGGCCCTTTGGAATAGGAGAACCGCCACCCCCCGGCCTGCATCAAGTGACTAACTTAAGCTACAAGAGGCTTCCGCTAGTTCCCTTATACTCGCAGGCCGACATAATTAAGCTCATGAAGGAGAAGGGGATAGGGAGGCCATCAACGTACGCTAAGATTCTCCAGACGCTGATAAAAAGGAAGTACGTCTTGGAGAGTGGGGAGAAACTTGTGCCTACTAAGCTGGGCAAAAAAGTGTACGCGTACCTTGAGCAGCGCTTCAAAGACTTAGTTTCAGAGGATAGAACTAGGATGGTTGAGGAGAAAATGGACATGATAGAGAGAGGAGAGCTCGATTATATGGAGGTATTAAAAGACTTCTACGACGAGATAATGGAGAAAGTCGAAAAAGTACAGGCGGAAGGCGGGGGAGTACCATGAGCAGAGGCTTGTTTATAGGCAGGTTCCAGCCTTTCCACAAAGGCCATCTTGAAGCTTTGAAGTGGATATTAGGTAGGGAGGACGAGGTCATCGTGGCTGTAGGAAGTGCTCAGTTCTCCCACTCCCTTAAAAACCCGTTTACCGCTGGCGAGAGAATAGAGATGATATGGCTCGTAGTCAAGGAGTTAAACCTCGAGGGAAGAGTAATAATTACTTGTGTGCCGGACACGAACTCTATGCATAACCTCTGGGTCCCACTGCTGAAGGCCTGGCTTCCGAGATTCGACAGAGCCTATACGAACGACCCATTGTCCCGGAGGTTGCTAGTAGAGGGAGGGGTCGAAGTCCATTCCATACCGTTCTTTAATAGGGAAACCTACAGCGCCACGCATGTGAGAGAGCTGATGATTAAAGGCGAAAAGTGGGAGCACTTAGTGCCGAGCGTAGTAGCGGAATATATCAAAAAAATTGGAGGGGATAAAAGGCTCAGGGAAATATACTCTACTCGACAATGATGTTCGAAGGCGAGAACCCCATGTCCTCTATGAGTATCTGTTTCACTCTGTGTCTGTGGTCGCCTTGAAGCTCTATGCGTCCGTTTTTCGCAGTTCCCCCACAGGCCAACTTGCTTTTTAGATGGGCTACAAGCTCCTTTAAGTTCGTGTTCCTCGGGTCGATTCCCTCTATTAGCGTTACCTCTTTCCTGCCCCTTCTCCTCTCTACCCTTATCTTGACGATCTGCTGCTCTCTGAACACATCACGGTATATCTCGGATAATATATCGCTACTCATTCTCCCCCGCGTTCTTATTTTTTGACAGTTATAGTATACCCTAGGCCTAGATTTAAGCTCTCCGCTACCTCTTAACGATCCTTGGAGATAAATATTATAAACCCCTGTTTCCTGTAGCGTAAACACTCTAGTCTGTTTTCACGTGCTTAACTGAGAACGGCGGCCTGATCTTCACTATGACTCTCCAGCCGCACTTGGGGCACATTATTCCGCTCTCTAGGTACTCCATCTCTGCCTTAGAGAATACGTGGCCACAACTCAGGCATTTGTATATCTTATCTCCCTTGGACATAGCTCACCGACCAGTGATTGAGCAACAAGTGCGTTAAAACTTTTGCGGCTACATACGGGGTTATCCCTGTAGGATCAACTTGGGGGCATAGTTCGACTATGTCGATAGCGATTACTCTGCCAGTCCTTATTATTAGCTTTAATATGTGAAGTAACGTTTGTAGGGATAGTCCTCCGGGCTCCGGGTAAGATACTCCTGGTGCCACTGAGGGGTCTAAGACATCGATGTCTACTGAAAGGTGTAGGGGCCTATTCTTAAGTTCGTTTAAGCTTTCCTCCAGGTTAGTGTCAGCTTTACTTAGCTGGTCGGCGTAGATTACTTTCAGACCGGAATTTCTAGCCCACTTAACCTCTTCTCTCGACGCTCCATGAACCCCTATCACTAAGATCTTCTCTGGCCCTAAGAGTTCTGCTATGCGCCTGGTAACCGTAGCATGCGTAAATCTTGAATTAACAGGGTATTCGTCTCTAGCATCTAAGTGGGCATCTAGGATTATAACGCCTACGTCGTCTAGGTGCCTTGTCTCAGCTTTAACGAGAGGTAACGTTATTAGGTGTTCTCCTCCGAAGAAAACGCCGATCTTGTCAAATGTTAATATTGCATTAGCGGCTTCCTCCACTCTATTTAAAGCATCTATTAGGTCTATGGGTACGATAACGTTGCCTGCGTCATATATAGGTAGGTCGTCTACGTCCAGATCAAGATGGTAGTCATAGGTTTCTAAGTTGTAAAGCGCTTTCCTAATAGCGTTAGGCCCTTCACTCACTCCTTTACGTCCCAGGTTGGTGAGTTCTAATGGGACGCCTAAGAACACATATACAGCCTCTTCCATGCCCGTAGTTGAAAAAATAGGGACATTTTCTTTACTCGCGAGGAAGTCTAAATCCTTCATGTCTATCCACTACGTCTCTCCGACTTTAGCGACCGAGAGGCCGTCTACGCTCTTAATTACCGCGCTGTGTTTCTTCATAGCTTCCTCTATGTCTTCCAGCGAAATCCCCCTACCGCTTATAGTTACTTTCAGCGTCGCGGTCCTAGCATCTACCTCAGTAACCGTTATGTCGACGGACTCAACGCCACTTATCTCTGCCAAGGCGAAGGCGAGTTCCTCTAAATCCACCTCCAAGGGTTTGAGTACGTCTAAAGTCACGCGCGTGATTATTACCTCGTTACTTTCCCCCATTAACCTTCACCAACGCCCCACTAAACTAATAATAATAGATGTTATAAGCCCAGCTACAAGCATGTATATACCATAGATAAGCTCGTTAGATTTGGCTACGCGGCCTAGGTATATGCCCATGAGGAATAGGAGTCCGAGGGTTATTGCCGTTGAGAGCGTAAATGCGAAGTCGAATATTATCAAATTGTATATGACCAGTACGAAGGGGGAGATACAAACTAACGCGGCTATGGCAGGCGCTAGCGCGTCGACCAGCGCTGCTAGGAACGTAACGAATTTCGCCGCTCTATCTACTGTGGTTCCGTCTAGATTCGTCAACATCGCTTCCTCTAATTCGTGCTTTTTCTTCTCTCTTTCAGCTTTCTCCGTTATGAAGGCCCCTACGAACCCCGAAACACCCATGGCGAAGCTCATACTGACGCTGGCGGTAAGCACTATGTTCGCGTCTTTAAGCCCTGATACATGAGCGCCCATAACAAAGCCTAGTACTGTGAGGGCTCCGTCGAACGCGTTCATTACGAAGTACCTACGTAAAATTTCGCCCGCGTTCGTCATTTCGATATACTCTTCTATCTCCTCCCATATGTCGCGGATGCTCTCGGGAAGATACCTCCGCCTCAATTATTCGACCACCGTCTTCCTAGACCTATGGATTATAGAGGAGCTTAAAAATATCTTCTCTCCCCTAACGGAACTCTAAATTACATAACTTTGCATACAGTTATGACTTATCAGACTCTAAAATATCTTTAATCTTTCGGTGGTTAAACTTGAATAAGTACTAGGTTAGCTAAGCTATAATACTAACATTCTGTTAGGTAGAGGTTAAATCTTCCAGCTAATATTAAAATAGGCTGCCATAATTTGTCTGAGGCGAAAAAATGAATGAAAAGCGAGTAATAATAATGGGTGCAGGCGGCAGGGACTTCCATAACTTCAACGTATACTTCAGGAATAACTCAGACTACAGAGTAGTAGCTTTCACAGCAGGTCAAATACCGAATATCGCGAATAGAGTATATCCCCCCTCTCTTGCTGGGCCTAACTACCCCGAAGGCATACCCATATTCCCCGAAGAAGTGTTGAGCGAGTTAATCGCTAAATTCGGGGTAGACGAAGTCGTTCTCTCGTATAGCGACTTAAACTCTCAAGATTTCATTGAGAAAATGTCTAGAGTTTTAGTTAGTGGCGCCAGCTTTAAGATACTCTCCCCGCGAGATACAATGCTGGAGTCCCCCGTACCCGTAATAGCAGTCTGCGCGTCACGTACAGGAGCCGGAAAAAGCACGGTTTCACGCTATATTTCCAGAGCTTTCAAGAGGCTTGGGATAAGGTTCGTAGTAGTTAGACACCCCATGGTTTACGGCAAATTTGATTATCCGGTTCAGAGGTTTAAAACTTACGAGGACTTAGAGAAGTACAACTGCACGATCGAGGAGAGGGAGGAATACGAGTGGCATATCAAGGAGGGAAACACAGTTTACGCCGGAGTGGATTACGAGAAAGTCTTAGAAGCTGCCGTTCGAGAGGCAGACGTGATACTGTGGGACGGGGGGAACAACGATTGGCCTTTCTTCAAGCCGACCATAATGATAACAGTCGTCGACCCGCTTAGGCCAGGCCAAGAAATATCGTCCTATCCGGGCCTTGTGAACACCATGATGGCCGACATCATAGTCATAAACAAGGCTAACACAGCCACGAAGGAACAGATAAAGATTGCCGAAGAGAATGTTAGGAAAGTAAATAGACATGCTAAGATTATACGCACGGCGTCCGAAATAAGCGTGGACGCCCCCGACCTAATTAAAGGTAAGCGCGTCCTAGTGGTTGAGGATGGACCTACAATAACTCACGGGCATTTGAGCTACGGGGCCGGATACCTAGCTGCCAAGATGTACGGAGCTAGAGACATAGTAGACCCCAGACCGTACGCGCTGGGGTCTATTCTGGAGGCGTATCGTGAGTACAGTCACATGGGCCCTGTCCTACCGGCGCTCGGTTACGGTCAACGGCAGATGAAAGAGCTAGAAGAGGTAATAAACAGAACGCCCGCAGACACCGTAGTACTAGGTACACCCTCAGATATCAGCAGGTACTTAAAAGTGAACAAACCAGTGGTTCATGTAAAGTATGAGCTAAGAGACCTGGCGAATCCAACTCTGGAGGAAATCCTAGTAGAGATGATGAGAGCAAAGGATATTTTGTAGGCTTTCAGTTTGCCGTGCTAGGGGATGTACATGACTATAACAGTGCCCTTCGTACCTACACCTCACGAAGTAGTTAAGGAAACTCTGAAAATAGCTGGCTTGAAAAGTGACGAGTACCTGTTAGACCTCGGATGCGGGGATGGAAGAGTCCTAATAATAGGCGCTGGGGACTTTGGCGCTAAGGCTGTGGGTATAGAGACTAGGAGCGACTTAGTTCTAAAAGCAGCTTTAAACGTTATTCAGGCGGGGCTCACGGACAGAGTACTGATAATACAGGGCGACTTCTTCAAGTTAAACCTGTCATTTGCAGATGTAGTCTTCATGTACCTGTTATCGTCTGTAAACGAAAAGTTAAGGCCGAAATTAGAGAGTGAGTTAAAAACAGGAGCTAGGGTAGTTTCCCATGACTTTGAGGTCAGGGGTTGGAAGCCGGCCAGTAAGCATACTGTGAGGGACGGCTATAGGGAGCACCAAATCTACCTATACGTTAGAGGGTGGTCTGAGCAAAATGAGGGCGGAAGAAATACTCGGTGATCCCGTAAAAGACATAAGGGTAGATTCGTTGGAAGAATGCTCCAAGTGCTTCAGAAAATTGCTGAAAACGTACTCTGAGATGGGCGGTTTTTCCTCTAGGTTTCTAGCAAAGGCATACGAACTTGTCCGAGAGATGCTTAGCGACAAGGAGTGCACTGTATTTATCGCGTTCACAGCCAACCTTGTAGCTACTGGTTTAAGGGGCGTGTTAGCTTACGTCGTAAGGAAGGGCTTCGTTGATGCCGTTATAACTACGGGAGGGACTGTGGACCACGACATAGCTAGGTCGTTAAGCGAGTACTACGAGGGCGAGTTCGAAATGGATGATACAATGCTCAGAGAAGCCGGGATACACAGGTTGGGCAACGTCTTCATTCCTGTGAGCAATTACGGCCCAGTTATAGAGTCGTTTACCCACGAACTCCTCGAAGAACTGGTAGAGAAGAGGTCTTCCTGGTCGCCTAGTGAGCTCTTAGAGGAAGTTGGACTTAGGTTGAACGATGAGTCGTCGATACTATACCAGGCGGCCAAGAGGGGGGTACCCGTGTTCGTGCCGGGAATTGTGGACTCGGCCTTCGGAACAGCCATAATGACGTTTAACGAGTTGTCAAGGTCTAGGGGTAGTAGAGGCATAGCCCTAGACTTGGTAAAGGACCTTAGGAGAATAGCTGATATCGTATACTCGTCCAGGAAGTTAGGAGCCATAATACTTGGGGGAGGAATAGCTAAGCACCACACGATATGGTGGGCGCAGTTTAAAGAGGGTTTAGACTACGCGGTATACGTAACTACGGCTGTCGAGTGGGATGGGAGTTTAAGTGGGGCTAGAACAAGGGAGGCCATAAGCTGGGGTAAAATAAAAAGGAAAGCTAAACATGTAACCGTCCCTGCAGATGCCACTATAGTGTTCCCGATACTAATACTGGCCGTAGCTTCCTGCGGGAGAGTGAAGCCGAGATGAACGTTGAAGCATTACTCTTCATTACCGGGTTGTCCGCCCTAGTATCCGCGCTTACAACTCCTATAGCCATTAGAATAGCTAATAAGTACGGTCTGATAAGGCCAGATGCGCACAAAGCAGAGAAAGTATATGTCCCTCTTTTAGGAGGCATCCCCTTAGTCGTAGGTAGTAGTATAGGGCTAATAATAGCTAGCCTAATCTATCCCCAGTACGCTATAGAAATTACAGTGCAACTACTAACAACGTTTCTGGCTTTCATCGTAGGCCTTGTAGATGATGTTAAGATATTGAGCGGAATTAAGAAGACTATACTAACTTTAATATCGATTCTGCCCGTGATAATAGCGGCTTTAATATTCAGTAATAAGATAGTACTTGGAAGGCCGTACGTACCCATACTCGGTAGGCTTAGGCTAACACTCATCTACTGGGTCCTACTACCCTTCGCTATCGCTGGCCCCGCCAACGTAGTTAATATGTTAGACATTATGAACGGCATTATGCCGTCAACCTCCCTCCTAATATTCTCCGCCCTATTCTCCTCCTCCACGGTATTAGGCTCGGAGGTAGGCATGGTCATATCGGCGGCGTGGATAGGAGCCCTCGTAGGGTACCTACCCTATAACATGTATCCCGCCAGGATTTTTAACGGGGACGCTGGCAGTTTAGCTGTGGGGGCGGCAATAGGCTCCCTTGCAGTGCTAACTAGACAAGAATTCATAGCGCTCGTAGCCCTATTCCCCCACCTTCTAAACGGATTTCTGGTAGTGAAGAGTATTGGGGGGTTTAAGGAGCACAGAGAGGTTGGAGAGAGACCTATTATTGTACGCGAGGGGAAGTTATACCCCAGCAGGAGTCCTTCGGCTCCTTTATCGCTCACCCGCCTACTCTTACTTTTCAGCGGAGAACTCACGGAGAAGGATGTAGTTTTAGCCTACATAATTGTAGGTTGGGTCTCCGCTTTACTAGCGTTCGTAAGCTCCTTACTGGTGGTGTGAGGAATGGGCCTTAAAAAAGGAGTCCTAGTATTATTGCTAATAGTTTCCTCGCTGTGGCTATCCTTAATAGCTGTGCTCTTATTCGTTGACGTAGTGATACTGAACTACATAGGCGCCAGCTGGCTGAGGAGTATTCTGGGAATGGCCGTGTACTTTACATGGCTAGTCGCATGGTATCTCATACTAAAGAGCATCTTTATCTTTAGGTATAAAGTTGGGCAAAACAGCGAAAAGACCTAGTCGAGTAACCATAACTTCGTGCTGGTTAAGTGCTCTTTATTGCTAGGGGTAGCGATCATTTCTATAGCTACGATGTCGAGAGGTGGTAATCCTTTCTCTACGCGTATTTTATTTATCTCGGTAGCTGTGAGAAAGGTTTCCTCGGAAACTACTATACACTCTATATCTCTATCCGCAGTGGTAGGTCCGTAAGGGTCGTCCAATGGTATTATTTCTACCGTTTGCCCCTTAGTGCTATGTTCTATGCAGAAAAGTAGTACCCTTAACGCTCTAACCTCGTAGCTCTCGACGGGGTGCTTCTTCGGCCTTTTATCGAGGTATTCCTCCGTCGTAATGCCTATCACGACGTGTTCGGAGAGCTTTATCCCGGTAAGTATTAGTTCCTGGTGCCCTCTGTGAAACCGCGAAAAGGTACCTCCCAATGCGCATTTTTTATAGGTTTTCATCCCTCTAAATTCGCGGCGTCACTATTCAACGCTTACCTCAATCTCCCTCTTCTTCTCGCTCTTAGGCAGATGTATCTCTAACACACCATCCGCGAGGCGGGCGCGTGCGCTTTCAGGCCTAACCTTACCTGGGAGGTCTATTTTCTTGTAGAACCCCTCGTATACCCTCTGCCTGACTATGTAGTTCCTATTCTTATCCGCTAGCTTCCTCTCCTCGGACTTCTCAGCCCTAACCTCGACCGTGTCCTCTGTGACTCTGATTTTAACCTCGTCTCGCGTAAAACCGGGCAGGTCGATGTATATCACGTACTCATCGCCCTGGTCTTCTATGTCAAAGGCCGGCTCGAAATAGCCGAAAGTTACGGGTATAGGGAGCTGCGGCAGCCTGGACCAGATATCCCTAAATGTCTGCTCCACTTCTTTCTGCAGCTTAGCTATCTGCTTATATACCTCTTTAACTACGTCTTCTAGCTCCGTTTCGTGACGGCTCTCAACGGGAACCTCATCAAATGACATATCGATCAGGGAAAAGCACATTACCGCGCTAAAAAAGTCTTACTATGCTTATCGGAATAATCCCCTGTGCACACATTACTTAGACAACTCTTTACGGCCTATGAAGCTCCATATTAAGGAGAGCTTTTAATAAAAAGTGAGGCCGAGAGAAATGCGGAGCAGAGCTGAGAAAGGGGGTGCTTTGATGAAGGTCCACATCATGCCGACGGTGATGGGGATATTGGCGCTTAAAGACGAAGAGGTTCATGGTTACGAGCCCTGGGATGACGCGAACGAGGCTGTCGAGGGGATAATGACTCTAGAGGAGGGGAAAGTACCCCCCAAACTGGTAAGCCTCGTAAAGAAGCTGGTGAGCGAGGGTGTCAATGTATTTGTGTTAGAAGACGTTGACGTTGCACGTGAGCTGCGAGGAACCGTAAAGGGGATAGAGGTCGAGGTTTCTCCTGGCGATGTCGTCTTTAGGAAGGCGCGAGAGAACCTAATATCATACCTGTCCAAACTAGGTGTTAGCGAGGAAACATATAGGAACCGGTTATACGAAGTTTCTCTGCTCCTAACGCGCAGGAAAGTTAAGAAAGCAGCCGAGAAACGAGACTTGTTCGTAGCACAGGCTATCTCTGCGATCGACGATATAAACAAGACCTTAAACCTTTTCGCCTCTAGGCTGAGGGAGTGGTACAGCCTTCACTTCCCAGAGCTAAACGACCTCGTGGACGACCACGAGGACTACGTGAGGATAGTCTCTGAGCTAAAGTCCCGCGACAACATAACCAAGGAAAACCTGATCAGTCTGGGATTCGACGAGGACGAAGCGGAAAAGATAGCCAAAGTAGCTAAGAGCAGTATGGGAGCTGACTTTGGGGATTTCGATTTTGAAGCCATAAGAGCCCTTGCAAGCACTACCCTAAGGTTATATGAAGATAAGCGCAAGTTAGAGCAATACATAGATGAGGCTATGAAAGAAGTAGCACCGAATATACGGGGGCTTGTAGGGCCATTACTAGGGGCCAGGCTTATAGCCTTAGCTGGTGGTTTGCGCAAGTTAGCTATGTTACCGGCTAGCACTATCCAAGTTTTAGGTGCTGAGAAAGCGCTTTTCAGAGCGTTACGTACTGGTACTAAGCCTCCTAAGCACGGTGTTATATTCCAGTACCCTGCCGTTCACAGGTCTCCGCGGTGGCAGAGGGGTAAAATAGCCAGAGCTTTAGCTGCCAAGCTGGCTATTGCTGCCAGGATAGACGCATTTACAGGCGAGTACAAAGCTGATATGTTAAAGGAGGAGCTCGAAGCACGTATAAAGGAGATTAAAACCTTATACGCTAAACCGCCGCCTAGAAAGAGAGAAGAGAGGCCGAGGCGTCCTCGTAAGAAGAGGCGTAGGAGGAGGTGATGTTGTTGCCGTTAGAAGTAGTGAAAGTGTACCCGCATGAAAAGTTTGAGGGCGTATACTGGGTGGAGTTTGAGGACGGGTCGAAGAAGTTAGCGACGGAAAACTTGGCTCCCGGAGTAAAGGTGTATGGCGAGCTACTAGTACAGTTCGGAGGGAAGGAGTATAGGCTGTGGAATCCATATAGGAGTAAGTTAGCCGGAGCCATACGTAAAGGTCTTGAAACTATGCCTATAAAGAAAGGAGTCCACATGCTCTACTTAGGCGCGGCGTCAGGAACCACTCCAAGCCATGTATCTGATATCGTCGGGGCAGAGGGCGTGGTTTATAGCGTCGAGTTTTCGCCGAGAGTTATGAGGGAGTTTGTAGAAAAGTGTGCAGTTCATAGGCGTAACATGGTACCGATACTTGCTGACGCCCGTTTCCCCACTAAGTACTCGCCACTCGTCGGCGCTGTAGATGTAGTGTACGCTGACATAGCTCAGCCTTTCCAGAGTAAGATAGTGGCAGACAACGCGGACATATTCCTCAAGAAGGGAGGCTGGATCATGCAGGCGATAAAAGCGATGAGTATAGACGTTACCAAAGAGCCCTCTGAGACCTACAAGAGAGAGATAGATCACTTAGAGAGCAGAGGCTACGAGATAGTGGACGTCGTCCACCTAGAGCCCTATGATATAGCTCACGCCTTCGTGGTCGCGGTTAAAAAATAGCTAACCTACGGGAAAGGTTAATTAATAAATCCTTAAAGCGAGTGTATAGTAGTGGGGCTATGAGCCAGCTGTTAGAAGAGATAGCGGAGACTCTTAGAAGACACGACTTAAGGTCGTTAAATACGGGCCGTGAGTATAAGTACTGTGTAGACTTAATAGGCATAAAGGGGAGGAAGCCATTACTAACGCTCAAGGTAGAGGAAGACTTGTCTAGATGCAACAGAACATCTATGAACGAGCTTAAGGACATAGGAGACTTCCTAAAAACGTGTTGTATGGTTGTAAGCGAGAAATATCGGAACGTAACGCTCGCTCCCGGTGTTTTCTACAAGCGGTACGGCATATTCGCCGTTAACGTTGAAACTCTCTCCGCGCTTTTAAGGGGAGAAACCTTGCCTTTCATTTATGCTAGCCAGGGAGGGATATACGCTAAGCTAGATTCTAAAAAGATAAGAGAGGCGAGAGAAGAGCGAAACATGTCCCTCGGCGATCTGGCCTATGAAATAGGCGTGTCTCGAAGAGCGGTATACGAATACGAGCATGGCAGAATGGACGCGTCGTTAGACGTCGCCGCTAAGTTAGAAGAGACCCTAGGTGAAAACGTCATAATGAAAGTCTCCTTAGAGGACGTTAGAAGCCTCTGTCAGAGCCCTAAGGGCCCATCTAAGAGCCCGAGGGACGCCGTACTTTACAGGTTAAAGGAGACTCTAGAAAAGCTGGGTTTCGTCACTAGGGCGTTTACCCGTCTACCTTTCCAACTAGCATCGTACAAGGGTGACTCTGAGAAGATAGTGGTTAAGAGAGTTAATCGCCCGGACCTAGAGCAGAAAGATAACGAACTCACGCTCAGCATAGCGAGAATATCCAGGGCTAAAGCCGTATTCATAGCGGATGAGGGAGAAGAAGTAGAAGAACAGGATTATATAATTGTGAAGAAGGACAGAGTTAATGAACGCCTAGTCGAGAACCTTCTAAAGAATTAGGGCGTCATGAAGCTTAAGCAATACGAGGAAGGCTTAGTTAAGATAATGGCGCCAGATCTAGATTTATATAGGGTAGGAAAACATGTAGAGCCAGCATGGGCGCCAGTGTTCTACAACCCGCGTATGGCTTTATCGAGGGATATAGGGGTAGCGGTCATCGCCGCCTACCTGAGGGATAAGGCTGAAGCAGTAATAGTTGAGCCCCTAAGCGCTACGGGTATTCGGGGAATCAGGTATTCGGTTGAGGTTGCGCCGAATCATACAATTATACTTAATGATATTTGTAAGGAGGCATATGATTTAATACGGTTAAATGTAAAACTTAACGGCGTCAAGCGTGGCATAGTATATAACACAGACGCTAATCTATTACTGAGTTACCTGGCGTTTAAGGGACCAAAGCCCGATGTTATAGATCTCGACCCCTTCGGGTCACCCATACCCTTCCTGGATTCTGCTATAAGGGCCCTGAGGAACGGCGGCTTATTATGCATGACTTTCACCGACCTTCCGCCTCTTCTGGGGACTTATCCTAAGACATGTAAGAGGAAGTATGGTGCTACTTCTTTGAGAACCGAGTACTCTAAGGAGTTAGGCGTCAGGATAGTAATTGCCTATGTCGCTAGGGAAGTGGCTAAGTATGGTAAGTACGTTTCTCCCTTACTAATGCAGGCGACCGATCATTATATCAGGGCTTACTTCTTAGTTAACAGGGGAAGGGAAAACGCGATTTCAATGCTCGAAAAGTTAGGATACGTCTATCACTGCTACAAATGCCTATATAGAGAACTAAGCAAAGGGTACAATCCAAGACTCTCGTGTCCCGTATGCGGCAATAAGCTAGCGATTGCGGGCCCCCTGTGGACTGGAGATTTATGGGACGCGGGCTTCCTAAAGTTAGTATTAGAGGAATACGCGAGTAGGAAATACCTGTCCTCAAGGGGTTTTAAAGTCTTAAAATTAATAGAAGGAGAGGTCGGCGCCCCCCCGCTATACTTTAAAACGGATACTCTAGCCGGTAAATACAGTCTAAGAGAAGAACCATCTCGGAGAAAGCTGGTAGCCATACTACTTGAAAGAGGATATAAAGCGTCCCTGACACATTTTGACCAAAAAGGGTTTAGATGCTCGCTCCACCCCGCTAAAATAGTGGAAATGTTAAATCGCTAAGATATCCTAACTGCCTCCTCCTTCTCTGCTGATTCTAAGGCCTTTATAACGCATTTAAGTGCTAACAAGCCCTCCTCTCCACTAACTAAAGGTTTCTTACGCCTACATACGCTTTCTAGGAAGTCTATTAGTTCTAAGCGGAGTGGTTCGATATATTTGCTGAGTACCCCGTGTATTGTGCGTTTTTTCGAGACATAGGCGGCGTAAGTATCAAGGAAGTGTTCGCAATATTTATGTTCTCTTAAGCCTTCCTCTACTTGAAGAACCATAGATATATAGTCAACTGTAAAAATTTTATCCTCTGTCTGCACTTCCAGAAAGCGTTTCTTAAGCTTGGGGTTCGTCCTCCAGCTAGCCCTTAAATTAGCGGTTATTCCCCTAGAGAAGCGGTATACAGCTGTTATGTCAATTTCATATGGATAAGTCTCTATTCTATAGGCTAAGGCCTTAACTGCTTCCGGAACTTCGTTTAATAAGAACAAGCAAATGTCCACATCATGAATTAGTAAATCGTGAGCAACACCTAAATTACTGGGCGAGGATGGGGGTCCAGGCCCTACCCTTTCGCCTAATATATAGATTATGTCGTCTCTCTTCAAGCCGAGTTCTTTCACCAAAGCTGATATTACCGGGTTAAAGCGCTCTATGTGTCCTACGCATAATACTCTTCCGAGTTTCTTGGATAGGGATACTATTTCCTCGCCTTCCTCTATCGACGCTGCTAGTGGCTTCTCCACAAATACGTCTCCCTTCTCTAATGCCTTTATAGCCACTTCATAGTGGAAAGCCGTTGGGACGGCGATAACAAATGCATCAACGTTCTTTAGATCTCCTAAGTCATAGAAATAAGAGTCCGCACGAAACCTCTCAGCTACTTCCTTAGCCCTACCTCGGTCTTTATCCACCACAAATACTTCATCTACTGTTTCTCCCCCCATCGTTAATCCCTCATCTCTTAGCTGAGTTAAAACGCGGACATGATTAACTCCCCAGCGTCCCACGCCTATAACGGCTGTTCTCATTAGACCCACCTCCTTCCTCCTTGAATAGTCAACTCTTACTCTAGGAGAGGCTTAACGAGAGATCTGTTAAAAATTCTTTTTAAGCCATAACTCTACTTTCAGCCGACGCAGGGGCGGGGTGGCTAGTGGTGAAAAAAGCCTTACTTATAACTGGTATGCCTGGAGCGGGTAAGAGTATTATAAGTGAAATAGCCAGGCGTATGGGAGTTCCAGTTTACACTTTAGGTGACTTCATTCGGCGTGAAGCGGTTAAGCGAAACTTAGCGTTAACGGACGAGGAACTGGGAAGACTTGCTGTAAAGTTGCGAGAAGAGATGGGTAAAGGCGCTGTTGCAATACTTGCCGTTAAAGAGTTCGCTAAAGAGGGGGTTGATATCTGCCTTATAGATGGCGTTAGGAGTCTGGAAGAGGTGAGAGTTTTCAGGGAGTATTTCAATGAAGTTGTAATCATAGCTGTCCACGCTTCTCCAAAGACTCGCTTCACACGTCTAGCCAGGAGGGGCAGGCCAGATGACCCCAAAACGTGGGATGAGTTCGTACGAAGAGACTATAGAGAGCTGGGCTTTGGGATAGGGAATGTCATAGCACTAGCCGATGTGATGTTAGTAAACGAGGGAGACATCAACACCTTTAAGGAGGAATGTATGAGGACTCTTAGACGCATACTCGGCTGATAAGCATGCTGACCGTTAAAGTCCAAGTGGAGGTTAGACCGACAGAAAGCGAAGCTAAGGTGAAAGAGGCGGTAAGAAACCTACTAGACGTAGAATGGGTCGGAGAGGAGAAGATAGGCTTTATCAAAGTACTGGAGGGGGAGGGGAGGGGTGCTTTATCCTTGCTGAAACTGCACGACGCCTTAAGAAGACAACGTATCCTCGACGCAGCGCGCAAGTACTTCATGAAGGGGTTAGGCTCCGACTACGTGAAGTTCTACTTGAACAAGCAGGCCGCCTACGTAGGGGTTGCTAACTTCTGCACTTACGAGCATGGGGAAAGCCCCCTTGGCGCCATAGTAGTCACCGTATATACGGATGATGTCAGGAAGCTCATAGATTGGTTAGCCCCTAAAACTGTGCATGGCAAACCTGTAATAGAGGAAAGCCCGCCAGATCCCTAATTTACATGCAGATATAAGCCTTCAATTCGTTTACAAGTTATTGTGCTCCTCAGCTTGAGCAAGAGGTGATACTTAAATTAGTCTTCAAGTAGGAATTGTAGGGAGGAACTAACTATGGGTAGGCGGAGGCGAAGAAGAAAAATTGTAGTAAGAAGGCGTAGGCGGCTACCAAGTATGTTTCAATGCCCAAACTGCGGCTACATGAGCGTGACAGTAACCATAAATAAAAAGGATAAGGAAGCCATCGTTAAGTGCTCGTCTTGTGGGCTTAGCCACAAGCTTCCCCTATCCCCCTACCTAGACCCCGTAGATTACTACGGGAAGTTCCTGGACTGGTACGAAGAGCAGGTGAGCGTAACTTGATGGTACACCGATACATTCAAAATAAGATCTCCAGGGACGGCGCGATACACATGACGCTAATAGACCCCGCAGAACTAGACCCTAAGAGGGCTGCCAAGGTCGCGGCTGCAGCTGCTAGGGCAGGTACGTCGGCTATTATGATCGGGGGGAGTATAGGCGTAGGTGAGGAATTAGTTAACAGTATTGTAAAAGAAATAAAAAACGCGTTAAAGAATAACGATAAAGATATACCCGTAATACTATTCCCAGGTAATCCTTCTGCCTTAAGCCCTTACGCTGATGCTGTATGGTTTCTATCCGTCTTAAACTCGCTAAACCCCTATTTCATTATTGGAGGACAGATGCAGGCTGCGCCTCTAGTTAAGCGCTACGGGTTAGAGCCGTTACCCCTAGCTTACTTGATAATAGGCGAGGGGGGTGCTGTTGGTTATGTTAGCCAGACCAGGCCTATACCATTTAATCAGCGTGAAGTAGCTATTGCCTATGCCTTAGCGGCCCAGTACATGGGGTTTAGGTATGTATACTTGGAAGGGGGTTCTGGGGGAAGGCCCGTTCCACCAGCGCTTATTTCGGCAGTTAAGAAGGAGATAAGTGTTTCACTGATAGTAGGGGGAGGCATTAGAGAGGCTGACTTGGCATATAGAGCCGCGAAGGCAGGAGCCGACATAATCGTGACTGGAAATATAATAGAGGAGGTAGAGGACGTGGAGAACGCTTTAAGGTCGATAGTCGACGCGATTAAGCAGGGTGCTAGGCAGAGGGAGAAATAGCCGCGATATAATGATAAACACTATATTGAGAAGATCCCAAGGTGAGCCATGAGTACTATGATTATAGTTCCCAGGGCTGTTAAGAGAACTATTTCGGGCCTTATCTTTATACCTCCGACTTCTTCTTCGAAGAACGTCATTAACCCGGCTGCAGAGAGAGGTGCTGGTGTTCTCTCCCTCTCCCTCTTCTTTTTGGCACGGGCCTTCCTCCGAGCCATACTACCTCACTAGTTTCCATACGTCGATAACGTCTAGATAAGCTCACCGCTTACCATTTCTTCTAGAATGAGAACGCTCCTGGTCTTTAAGACTTGGCTTATTCCTGCTACGTCGTCAATGATCACTGTGAAGACAGAGTTTCCAGCTTTATCTAGAGCTTCTACTATGGCTTGAATCCCTTCCATCTCACTGGGTTCTAGCAGAACACACATAGAAGTAATAGCGTCGCGTATTCTCTCCAGCAGACCTTCTATATTGGTCAGGTACATAGGCGCGTCTATCCCCGGGTCTATCACTACGCCTAGCTCTGGTATTTCTATGGACGCCGTACCAGCGCGGATTATTTTCACGCGAAAGTCTCGTTGACCCTCTACTCGCAAGTAGATACGCTTCCTGGGCTTAATAGTTAACGGCATTATTTCTCTACGCTTAAATCCGCATGCAGGGCAGTACCTGGATACTAAAATGGTGGGCCCCATCCTAGGTAACTCGTACTCAGCTTCCCTCACTTCCATTTTACCATGTCCGCAAATGGGGCACTGGGAGTAGAATACATAGATCCTCTTACCGTTACTCTCGGGGCTGTTAGCCAGTCTCATGTCTATCATCCACGTTTACCCTCAGGATGACACTTCTCTAGCCTTTCATATGACTCTCTAATTAAGCCTAATAACACACGTACGTCCTCCCTACGCACGAGGCATGATGACAGCATTCGTTTTATCGTTAAAACTGTGCGTTCAGCCCGTCTTTCGGAGTTCCATAAAAACATAGAAAGGTTTCTTATATATCTCAGCAGCACATCTACTTCCGCTCTACTCGGTAGGGAGAGCTTAACCTCTACATGAGGCGTCCCTAGGGCCTTATACACTTCGTAAAGTATGACTGCTATCGCATGTGATAAGTTAAGGATGGGGTATTCCGGATTTGCGGGTATAGTTACCACGCCATCGCACATGGCCAGCTCTTTATTAGTTAGCCCCTTGTCTTCACGCCCGAATACTAGGGCTATGCTCCCTTCAAATCTCTTAATACGCTCGGCCAACACTTCCGGAGTTATGAAACGCCTAACCTGGCTGAACCTCTTTCCATGTTTGCCCGTAGTTCCGAACACTATATCGTAGCGGCTGATAACCTTCTCTAAGGAGTCTACTAGCGAGGCGTTCTCTAGAACGTCACGCGCATGCATAGATCTCTTTATAGCCTCTAACCCTAGGTTACACTTCGGATTAACTAAGACGAGTTCTTTCACCCCGAAATTCTTCATCACCCTGGCAACGTAACCTATGTTCTCCTCATATATCGGCTCAACCAGTACCACCGCTATTCTCACGCGTTATCCCCTCGTCTTAACATAAAAGCTAGCTCAGTCCGGGAGAAATACTTAAAAGCCCTGTTCATAATCTTTCCCGTGAAGGTGCGGGGGTGCCCGAGCTAGGTCAAAGGGGGCGGACTAGGTGTAGCCTAGGCCCAGACTCAGGATCCGGGGCCACCTCCCTCTCTTTTTCTTTTCCACTTAGAATCTAGGTCTTACCTCTATCTGGATTCCCAGTCTCTTCCCTAGCCTCTCAAGCTTCTTTTTAGGCTTCCCTAACAAGTAATTGTAGTACTCCGTGTCTACGAGCACCATTACATGTCCTTCCTCCATAACGACGATCTCCATGTTTTCATCAGGTATGTAGCGTCTTAAGAGCCTCTCAACTGATAGTTTTACCCTGAAGTCGCGGGCAGATCTCCTCTTCTTGACGGGTACCACGAACGTGCGCTCGCCGAATACGTATAGTTCGTATTCTGGCTCGCCAGTTAAGAAATCTCGAACTACGACGACAGGCCTAGCGAGTTCGGCTTCTTTAAGTCCGTGGGGGATCTTAACAGTCGTTTCGAGCTCGTATACTTTGGCTACCCTGCCGTACTTAATGAATATCACCGTGTCTATTATTGACGGTATCATTCCGAGTTCGACTCGTCCTATGAAGCGTTGTATGGCGTCGATAGGGCTTGTCGCGTGTACTACGCCGACCATGCCCACACCGGCTAAGCGGAGGTCTTTGTAGAGTTCGAAGTCCCGGGTATCTCTCATCTCGTCGAAGAACGTGTAGTCGGGCCTTGAGAGCAGGAGGACGTCGTGTATCTCCTCAGATGAAGCGTAGTTCTTCGAATACTGAGTTATCTCCTGGGGCAGTTGCATGTCTCGCGGTGACTCTATGGTTTTAACTATTTTACCCTTCGAGTGGTAGTACTCCGCCAGTGCCTGAGCGAATGTGGTCTTACCCATACCCGGGGCGCCAGCTATCAGTATCCCCTCTGCCTTTTTCTCTAATCTTTCTATTAACTTATCAGGAAGGTTGTAGTCCTCAAGCCTTAACTTAACGATAGGCCTGACCGCAGTTATCTCAATACCATCGGAGAACGGGGGTTTAGTTATGACTATTCTCAGGTTGTCTAGCTGGGCTATCGTCGAGCCAGGCCTATCTATCTCTATAAACCCATGCGGGGAGGTCTTGGCCTTCTCTATTATTTCTCTCATTAAATCTTCGAGTTCCTGCCTAGTTACAACTTCTTCTCTTAGGGGAACGAAGTACCATTTGCCCGGGACTCCTCGCTTGGCGAAAGGCCTCACGTTTTCCTTTAAATGTATAGACATGGTGTCGTCCGTGAAGAACTCCTCCAACCTTAGACCGTTGTTAGTACTAGGCTCTAGGAAGCTTACCCTGACACCCATCGCTTCAGCTGCTTCTTTAGCTATCCTATCACTCGTCATTAACACAGCGTTCCACTCAAGCGCTAAGTCTCTTAACAGCTGATCTGGAGGGTTGTCTATCGGGGGGAACGTTCGATAACCAGAAGGTAGGTCACGGGTAAACTCCACTTCTATACCCGCACTTTCAGCTAGTCTTTTAACTGCTTTGACCTCTTGTAAACCCGTTACTCCCTCGCTCACGCCGTTCTTAGCTAGGTACTCGAAATAGGCGACTATTAGAGAATGAATTATAAGTCTACCCTCTAGGCTATTTTTCTCAATCTCCTTTCTTAAGGTACCCCTTATGAACACCGAGGTATCTGGTATGTATAGCTCCTCTGTCAACATAGTTACCTTCACTTTGCCGAGTGCTAAGCCCCTCACTATATATATTTTTCTTTCCCGAGGAGCTCATAGAATTTTACATTGATTATACTTAGCAAGGTAAACGCTTTGAGGCAATTACGTGTATTGCCTCAAAGCGTTCCCGAGGTCTACGCGGATTTCCTCTTGCTCCTATCGTTTCTGGTCTTGTCGCTCCTCGTACCCAGCTACTGGCTTGAAGCCCTCCGAGGGCAGGGGGTGATGGCCGTGTAGAAGTTTCCGAAGTACTACCAGGTCGAAGGATAATTGTTGAAATGAATCCTCATAGATTGGGTTTACATGAATAAGTCGAGCTTTAACCCGGATATCGGCGCGAGATTTCTTCGTGTACTATCAATATGCAGTGACTAGCGAAATAAGATATCGGGCCTATGCTTACCCCCCGAATCCCAGACTTAAAAAGCCACTTTTCCTCCTTGCTGGTAAGGCCTAGGTGGTCTCCTAGAATGAAGAGAGCTGGTAGAACCAATTTAAAATTACCTCTAATGTCATTACCTAGCTCGTAAAGGTAATACACGTTATACCCCGCCCTTCTAGCCATATTAACAGTTTCCCTAAAGGATGAACGCTTAACCTGGTACCCGTTAACCGTACCGCCTTGAATAAGTTCAGAGTATATCCGTGCGAACTCTTCTTCACTGCCGGGAACATGAGCCTTACTACCATCCACCATTAACAGTAAGGGCGGTTTAGGCGGACCTTCTAAGACTGTCATGAAAAGGGTAAAACGCCTATAAGGTTCCACTAGAGCAGCCATTAACGTCCGCGCAACTACATCGAGACGACCAGCTACTGCGATTTCCCGCGGTTTTACGGCTTTCGTCCAGGCCTTGCTAGCCTTTAATAGGAAGGCTCTTTGTACTACCGGTATCATCTCGGCTATATGGTGATCGGCTTCTTCTTTCTCTCCTCTTCTGGCCTCACTTTGATTATGCCTCTATGTACGGCACACCTAATACAGTAATTCTTCGTTACCCTATATGTCGGTATTATAGCTCCCTGTTTTCTTAGCTCCTTAGCTAACTGGGGGTCTATAAAGGACATAGGACGAGTTACTCTAACGGCTTTCGATCTAGGCACTAATGCTCCGCACTCGTCACATTGTACCATGTACTCCTTGCCTTTCCCTCCTTTATGCCTTCCTCTGCTCTTCCTTTTCTTAGGCACCTAAACCACCAAGATGGATGTAAGAGAGGGGTTTATAGGTATTTACTCATACACGCGGCAGATACGGTCTTTTGCTGTACTCGTCAATGACCAAAGTACTAACCGATTTAAGCGGTACAGGGTACCCGAAGGGTGCGACGAACTTCGTTACCGTGGCGGACGTGCATGACGGACATACGATGGTATTGTAGCTGCTCACCATACCACACTGTAGGCAGTAGGCTACGTTCGGCGTTAGAGAGAAGCTCTTTAGTCCTGACCACAGCAGTTGCTCTAAGGACTTCTTTAAAAGTCTAGCTGTGAACTGCGAGGGCTCGACGTGGAATGTAGGCAGGGTGATTATTCCCCTTAGTTGAAGTTCGCTCTCCCGCGCGATTACTTTATCAGTTAACACAGAGGCGAGGGAATACGGGCTTAAACTATTGAAAACGGTCGGTGGGGGGTGTTCGTGTTCAATCAATATGTTTTCAACGGCGTAGTACGGCTCGTCCCCTTCGTGTAGGGGGGTTATTTCTATAGAGTTCTTGTCCGCTTGTGGCAGGTTTCTCCATAGTCTTATTATTTCTCCCTCTGTAAGTTCTAACCTGGCTATTGCGTATTCACTACCTAGAACACCAAGTTTAAACAGACGCGTATAATTTCTCCCGAATGTTTTTTTCAGGAGGTGATGAAGACTCTTATTCAGGGGGATTTCTTCAGCGAACCTCACTGTTGCCTTTAGAATTTCGTCAATCTCGTCCAGAAGGGCAGTGAAGTTGTTGACTTCTTCCACTATGGATGGCAGGAGTATAGATATATGTCCTGTAACTATTGAGAGGTCGTGCACTGGCGGGTCGGGTCTAAACGTGATGGCGTTTCCCTGTTTTAACGCTGAGAGGATACTGCTTACTAGTCGATCTTCAAGCTGCATACTTGAAGGTATGGACACGTACACGCTTGAGTAGCGGAGCGAGGCTTTCTCAAGGACTATGTACTCAGAGGGCGACGATAATACTATTTCTACTCTGCCGAAACCTGGCATTAGTGCATCAAAAAATCTGATTATTTTCTCCGCGACATCCTCACTTAACTCGTCATAGAGAGAACTGAGGCCGTAGATCCTTATATTGTATACATAGTCTTTAGCCCTAGCCAAGAATAGTAGCAGGTCTCTCTCCTCTAGGTTCCCTATCTTATCCAGTCTTATTTGGAGTGAGAGAGCTCCTTTGAATAAAGTCGCGGGCTTGCGGACGCATATCAGTCCATTAAATAGGTACTCAGATATCTGTGTATCTGCTAGCTTCGAGAGAGCATATTGAGCGATAGAATACTCGCTTAACTCGTTTAGTATTTTTTGCTTAAACGTATATTGACGTGCGTCTAGAAGGATGTATCTCTCCACGAATTGCTTAGAGAAGCTACAGGCTGGCAGTAGGGAGGCTTGTGGAAATGCTTTTTTCCGATGCAAGGCATAATATAAGAGCACCATTAGCACAGGTAAGGGTATCGGCGGCTTAATTCTCTCTACGACATCGAGAAGATAGCTGAGCACGCTTGGAGGGACTTTCAAGCCCGGTACGCCAGCTACGAGCCAGTCAATGCTATACCTAGCTATTTTCCCGTTTTCCAATATTACTGAAAGCTTGTTAGACGAGCTTTGAGTCTTTAAAAGAGATACTACTTCGCTTATTCTCCTGCCAGTATCTGTTAATGTGTAACCCCCTTCGTCGTGTTTTATAAGCCCCGCTTCTCTTAGCTTAGCAAGGTGATAAGATATATTCCCCGCCTCACAATCGAGCATGCCAGCTATTACGGTAGATGGTATAGGAGTAACCATCTCTTCGAGTAACAACAGTATTCTTACCCTTACGTCGCTCGACAAAACCTTGAATATCTCAGCCAGATCCTTTGCACTCACAAACCTACACAGCTATGCGTCATCTTTAGGGGTTGTCTTCTCCATCGAAACTAAGAACTTCTTTCGAACCTCTGATGCGTGCTCTTTCGTCAAATCTTTAAGCGATAAGTAGTTAGTGTCAGTTTCTAGCCTCTCTTTAACTTCCCCTGCTATCCCCAAAGCCCACCGCGCTAGCTCCTCCGTTATCTTTCCCGAACCCTGCATCTCCATTAACTTATCTGAATCCAGTATCTTAACGGCTCCATTAATAGCTATCACGTCAACTTCTAAATCCACGTACCACGCTTTTAGCCATCCCGGCTTGCTCCATAAATCGATCTCTATGGGTGTGTTTATGTTTACATATATTCCCTTCAAATCGCCATTCTTACTAAAATACATGTGAACAGTAATAGGGGAGAAAGGCGCAATGTACGTAACTACTTTATCCCCGATCTCTTTAGGTATGCCTAACCCATCGTACACACCGGAGGACTTTATCTCCCTTTCAACCGCTATAACGTCTTCAGCTTCGGTCACTTTCCCCCTAAACCTGATAATATCTCCCTCTATCTTCTCGTGAAGTATCACAGCCTTGCTTGAACCTTTCAAAGGCGATAACGCGTAGCTAAGTAGCGAGTTACCTAAGCAGTACTTTTCACAACAGGTAAAGTGTTCCTCGACCAGGTCTACTAACTTAGGCAGGGGGTTGCCGAGTGTTTTGAGGTGATGGTGAAAAGCGATTGTATGTAGCCTCTTACTCCTGACTTTATCTAGGAGTAACTTAGCTTGCAAAGGTAAGAGGGTTATTGCCAGTTTTTCTCCGGGCGATAATAAAGATGGCTCGTCAATATCATCGGCTTTCCTTTTAAGTTTTTCAGCTTTATGCATTAATTCGGTTAATTCCGCTAAAAGTCCTTCTAAGTCGCCTTTAGCCGCGTTACTCCTCCACCTCACACCCCATCCAGGCTTCAATACCTTTTCGGAAAGAGCTGATAACCTAGCTATGACAAGGGGATCACGTATAAAGCGGCTAAAGGATACTTTACCGCCCTCTATAAGCCTCGCATACATCCCCGTAACGGCTAGGCCTTGCCTTAGAACGGGCGGAGAGGCTAGCGGCGCTATAACGTGTGCTGTCACTAACTCGTCTCTACTTAATCGAGTCTTAGCGTATAATAATCCTTTTTCACCGTTTGGTAGTAAAACCTCGTATTTTTCACCAACTCGACTGACTACCTTACACTTAAGAGAGGCAAAGTAGCCATATTCAGACTCCTTCACTACGATCCACTTTATCTCTTCCCGTATGGCACGTAATACCGAGCCGTACAATTGCTCTAAGCCTAAGATTACGAGGCCATGGCCATCCTCTCTGTCTTTCACAGTGACTGCTGCAACCTCAGTTGTTTTAAGCCCGGGGAACCTATTCTTAATTGCACTTGTGGGATCAGCTATTTGTATGCTTTTCTCTTCAAATAGCTCTGTAAGTGCTGTGGCGTAAATACCGCGTACACGAACACCCAGCTTAGTATTTCGGCGTTCACTCACCACTAATCCCTTATCTGCTCCAAGAGGGCTATCGCTTGCCATATAGCAGTACGGGCGTAGAGCGGCGCATTCGGGTCCATGGAGATTTCATCTAGTTTAGATATGGCGTTGGCTGCTCTTAGCCCAACACTCATACTCGAATCGAGGAGCATTTCTATAGATTCGGACGCAGCTCTTCTAATGTTGCGCGGAACCCCCGGGTCTTCAGCTATTTTCTTAAGGATTTGTATTGCTTCGCGTATCTGAGCCGGCTCTCCTGACATATCAGACCCCCCCGAGCGCAGGTGTGTGTATAAACGGCTCTTTAAAAGATATTAAAAATACCTATATTTACGCTTTTTGCGCAGGGCTTTCGTTTCGTTGAAGTAAGCGTTTACCTTATACTTCCCCTCGTATCCTTATTTTTCGAGGAATATGGGAAGGGTTAAGAAAGGCGTGAAGTGTAGCGTTATTGGCTGCGAGAAAGAGGCAGTCCGGTCAGTTTCAAGGCAGGCCCTAGCGTCTCTATCCTTAAACTTTGATGTCGGTGGAAGCGGTAGACGCGTATACCTGTGCGAAGAGCACTATAAAGCCTACAAAAAAGCGGCGAAAAAGGTTAGAAGAATGGAGAAGTGGAGGTGGATGGCTTGACAGGTTTTCTTTACCTCCTCTCCATAGATTACGATGGTTCGCGCAGAAAGGCGGTAATGAAGCTTTATGACACAGAAAGCGAGAGGATAGTAGAGATTCCCGATTGGAGCGGCCATAAACCTTATTTTCTTACGGATTTAAGTCCTGAAGAGGTTATTCGTATTAGGGAGGTAGTTGGTCACAAAGGCTTCGATCATTTAGAGGTCGTGGAGAAATTTGATCCTATCTCTCACAAACGGGTCTTAATGACTAAAATAGTGGCTAGAGACCCCCTCTCCGTAGGCGGATCTAGGGGGGCTATGAGGGAGTACTTAAAGGGCAGAAGCTGGGAGGCCGCGATAAAGTACCATAGTTGCTATATCTACGATATGGGCTTAATCCCAGGCATGCCATACATCGTGGAAAACGGTAGGCTCAAACCTGTTCCAGTGGGTGTCCCTCATGACATTAAGTCGAAGTTGGCTGAAATCTACAATTACGAGCAAGAGATTCTCAAAGAAGTTATAGAGTGGGCAAAGATACTTCAAGCACCTATTCCGTCGATAAAGAGGCTGGCATTAGATATAGAGGTTTATACGAGGGCTGAGCACGTCCCAAGCCCCCAGGATCCTCGGGGGGAGGTTATAGCGGTTTCTCTCGCCGGATCAGATGGTCTAAGGAAAGTTCTCATTCTCAGGCGGAGCGATATAGGCGGGGAAGAAGCGGAGGAGGTATATGGGAATGTAGAGGTTGAGTACTTTAACAGCGAAGTCGAACTCCTGAAAAGGACTTTCGAGTACATGAGGAGCTATCCCCTGATATTAACCTTCAACGGGGACAGGTTCGACCTCCCCTACTTAAGGGCCCGTGCCTTAAAGCTCGGGATGAAGGAGGACGAGATCCCCATAACCATAAGGAGGAGAGAGAAGAGCGCGATGGTCATTGGAGCTATACACGTAGACCTCTACAGGTTTTTCAATAACAGGTCGATGCAGACTTATGCCTTCGGCAATAAGTATCGCGAAGCTAAAACTCTTAACGAAATTGCCATTGCCCTCTTGGAAGAGGGAAAAGTAGCTCTCGAGAAACCCATATCCGAGCTAAGCTACAAAGAACTCGCAGAGTACTGCTTCAAAGACGCTGAGCTCACCCTGAGGCTGACCCAGTTCTCCGGAGACCTGGTAATGAAGCTCATAATTCTCCTCATGCGAATATCTAAAATGGGCATAGAGGACTTAACTAGGCATAATATCTCGGCCTGGATTAAGAACATGATGTACTTCGAACATAGAAGGTTGGGGTACCTAATACCAAATCCTCAGGACATAATTAGGGCTAAAGGTAAAACCGCGACGAAAGCCATCATAAAGGGCAAGAAGTACCTAGGCGCTATAGTCATAGACCCACTGCCCGGGGTTTTCTTTAACGTCTCGGTAGTGGACTTCGCCAGCCTATATCCCTCTGTGATAAAAAGATGGAATTTATCCTACGAAACCGTGCTATGTCCCCATAAAGAATGTAGACACTTTAAAGTACCTGGAACTCCCCACTGGGTTTGCAGGAAAATTAGAGGCTTGTCGTCTAAGCTAATAGGCTTTCTAAGAGATTTAAGAGTGTACATCTACAAGCCCTTAGCGAGAAGGTCCGAAGACCCACTAATACGGAGCCAGTACAAAGTTATCGAGCAGGCCCTCAAGGTATTTATAAATGCGTCCTACGGAGTGTTCGGCGCGGATACCTTCCCGCTGTACTGCCCACCCATGGCGGAATGTACGACAGCGCTAGGCCGTTACTCTATAGTTAGGACTCTCATGATAGCTAGGGAGATAGGAATTCCCGTTCTGTACGGCGATACTGACAGCCTCTTCCTCTGGAACCCCCCTAGGGAGGCGATTAAAGAACTGATAGACAGGGTAATGAGGGAGTTACACATAGACCTAGATATCGACAAGGAGTACATATGGGTGGCTTTCAGCGGGCTGAAGAAGAACTACCTAGGAGTAACGACTAAAGGAGAAGTAGACGTCAAGGGATTGCTGGGCAAGAAGAGGAATACACCAGAATTCATTAAAGAACTCTTTAGTAAGACTACGAGTCAGCTAGCTAAGGCGAGGAACGTCGCAGAGCTAGAACTAGTCGTGGACGACATCAGGAGCGAGGTCATCAAGAGCTACCAGCGGCTCAAAAAACACGGCTTCTCCCTTGACGAGCTAGCGATAAGAGTTACGCTCTCCAAACCCCTCGACGAATACAAGAAAACCACGCCTCAACACGTTAAAGCAGCGAGACAACTAGCGCGTTACGGCAAGGTGGTCGAAGTAGGAGACATAGTTAGTTTTGTAAAGATAAGGGGTAAGGAGGGGGTTAAACCCGTCCAATTGGCGAGAGTCGACGAGATAGACTCCGAGAAGTACGTGGAGCACCTAAGGTCGACGTTAGAACAGATACTAGAAGCCCTTGGGATATCCTTCGAGGAGATAGTAGGTGTAAAATCGCTAGAAGCCTTCATGCTAAGTTAGTCTTCTCCCCTAATCAATTCGCTGATAGACTTTACCTTACCCTTCTTCTTGTATACTATCTTGGTATCCAGCCTGATCGGATAGCCTATCTCTGCGAAAATACCGTAGACTGCTCTGGCGTCCAGCTTCCCTCTGATTCTCCCGATAGCGTATAACCCGCCAACCACGTAGGCCACCCTTCTCGCAATTATGGGGTATTGCTCTTCGGCTTTCCTGTACATCTCAAGTCCATCGCTTGTTAAGTTGTCTAAGAAGATCTTAGTGTAATCTGGAACAGTAGTCTCGCTTTTCATCTTTCTTTCCAGTAATTTTCGCTGCAGTTCTAACATTTTTCTCATTTTAACGAGCCTTAACTCGTCATCGCTCACTAAAACCACCCTGTTCAGAGATACATACGACAATATATGCTTTCATTGATCGCTGCGATAAGAAGATAACTATGAGGCGAGTAGAGGGGCTGGTGGCGTACTTGTCTGCCCGCGCTACCTTGGAGGGCTGGGTATCTAATGTTAAACCAGTCGGTGGCATAGTGTTCATAGAGGTCATTAACAGCTTGGATCTAAAGGCTACCACCGTAGTGGTTAAGCGCTCGGAGAACGAGGAACTCTGGCTTAGGTCTAAGGAGTTAAAGCTGGGGTCCCCTGTTAGGATAAGAGGGCGAATACCTGTAAAAATCGTAAGTAAGCTCGGACGCGAAGTACACGCCGAAGAGATAGAGGTTCTCGGAGAGCCCATAGACGTTATGCCTATAGACCCCTCAGGAAAGACTAAAGCTCTCCTAGACACTATCCTTAGCTACCGGTACGTAGCTCTTAGATTACCCTCCCAGAGAGCGATATTTAGAGTAAGGGCTAAAATGGTAAGCGTAATAAGGAGGTTCTTTGAGGAGAACGAGTTCTTAGAGGTTCACACTCCTAAGATCTGCGGAGCTGGCGCAGAGGGAGGAGCTACACTCTTCACACTCGACTACTTCGGTAGGCAAGCCTTCCTAGCCCAAAGTCCCCAGCTGTACAAACAGATGTTAATGGCGGGCGTACCCCGCGTATACGAAATAACGCCCTATTTTAGGGCTGAGAAGTTCAGCACAACTCGCCACCTAAACGAGAGCTGGGGCGCGGATGCGGAGATAGGGTTCATCAGGGGGCCGGAGGATGTAATGAGGGTTTTAGAGAATCTAGTAGTGTACGTAATCGAGTGTTTGCGCCAAGAAGCAAAAGAAGAACTCAGGATCCTCGGAGTAGACTTGAAGGTTCCACGTAAGCCTTTCAAGAGACTGAGCTACGAGGAAGCAATTGAAATAGCTAAGAGTCAGGGTATTGATATAAGTTATGGAGAGGATTTAGGCACAGAGGCTGAGGCGAAGATAGGTGAAGCGATGGCCGAGGAGGGATACGACGCTTATTTTATCACATTATACCCCTGGGAGATAAAGCCCTTCTACATAATGAGGGCTGAGGGAGGCCTAAGCTTTTCCTTCGACCTAGACTACAAAGGGTTAGAGCTTGCATCAGGGGGACAGCGTGAGCACAGGTACGAAGAACTAATCAAGAATATTAAGGATAAAGGGCTTAACCCCAAGTCTTTCGTCTTCTACACTGAAGCCTTCAAGTATGGCATGCCTCCCCACGGCGGGTTCGGCCTAGGGATCGACCGCTTGCTAATGAAAGTACTGGGTATGGGAAACATTAGAGAGGTCGTCCTCTTCCCGCGAGATAGGCAGAGGCTGGTGCCATGATACTCACTAAAAGCGAAATATTAAGCCTCTTAAAGAGTACGCCCCCCCTTATAGAAGGCTACATGGACCTTACGAAGCAGCTCCAACCCGCCGGATTTGACTTAACGCTAAGAAGCGTGCATGTATTCGAGAGCGGAGGAACCATAGACTTCGATAACACGCGTAGAGTAATACCACAGTGGAAAGAGCTCCCCTTCAGGAAGGACAGCAGCGTTTTCTTAGACCCGGGAGCGTACGTCGTGTCTTTCAACGAAATAGTCAATATACCGTTAAACTTGGTTGCCATCGCCAAGCCAAGGTCTTCCCTACTGAGATCCGGAGCAACTGTTTCCACAGCTGTCTGGGATCCGGGCTATAGGGGTAGGAGTAAAGCTCTCCTAGTAGTCTATAACTCTCACGGATTAACACTGTATAAAAACGCTAGGATAGTCCAGCTTATCTTCATAAAGCTGACAGGCGAGGTACTTGAAGGCTACGCGGGAGTATACCAGGGAGAGACCTAACGAGATCTTAGCCTTAGAGGCCAGGAGGGCCGTCTCTGAAGGCAGGGTAAAGGCCTTTATCATCGAAGGTAAGTGGAAGGTTTTCTTCGTAGAATCGCGGCTTAGAGATAAGCTATACTTTCTGGTACCGGGCGCGTATTGCTCTTGCGCTGACTACTTTTTTAACGTCTTCCTAAAGCGAAGGAAGAAGTATTGTTACCATCTTCTCGCCTTAAAATACGCATTAGAAGAGGGCAAGGTAAGGTGTGAACACCTAACCTTAGAGGAGTTTAAAGCACAAATGTTTAAGAAGGTAGTAATGGGGATGTTCCTCTAACCTTTATTCCTCCTCTACCTCTACAGCTATCTCAGCTCTCGTCTCTATCCTCTCGACTTTACCGTCTCTCAGGTATATTATCCTGTCACTCACATCTATCATCTTAAGGTCGTGTGTAGCCGTGACTACAGTAACTCCCCGCTCTTTGTTCAGTCTGCGGAGCAAGTTGATGATGTCCAGCCCTGTGTGGAGGTCTAAGTTTGCTGTGGGCTCGTCAGCTAAGACTATTGCTGGGTCATTAGCTAATGCGCGGGCAATAGCTACCCTTTGCTGCTGACCGCCGCTAAGCTCAGCTGGTTTGTGGTGTAGCCTGTCTCCTAGGCCTACTAGGGTTAGAAGCTCTTTAGCTTTCCTTATTCTCTCCTCTCTTTTTACTCCCGCGAATATCATAGGTAACATAACGTTTTCTAACGCTGTAAGCACAGGTATTAAGTTAAAAGTCTGGAAGATATAACCTATCTTACGGGCTCTCAACCACGCCAACTCATAAGCGTCTAGCTTGCTTATGTCTACCTCGTCTATGTATACCTTGCCGCGTGTTGGCCTGTCTAACCCTCCTATCATATTGAATAGAGTAGTCTTACCAGAGCCGCTGGGGCCCATAACCGAGACGTACTCCCCCCTCCTTATACGTAGGTTAATTCCGTCTAGGGCCTTAACGACGTATGTACCCATTTTATAGTATTTTGCTAGGTCTTCTGTCTCCACAGTGTACTCGTAATGCATGGACACTTTACTCACCCCTTATACTTCGTATCTTAATGCATCAGCTGGTTTAAGCTTTGCGGCGTAGTAGGCCGGGTAAAGGGTCGCTATTAGGCTTAATGCTATTGCAAGACACATACTCAGGAGGAATAGTCCTATCGCAGCTGGTAGATTAGTGAATATGGGAATGTTCTCTTGGACGCTAAATAATACCTCGAAGAATGAAGATAGGCGCTGGCTTGTTGCTGCGTAAACCATACTGGCAAGTAACCCGCCAATATACCCTGTTAATCCGCCTACTCCTCCTATGATTATGGCTTCGAGTAGGAATAACTCTAGAATATGGCGGTCGAGGGCGCCTAACGTCTTATAAGTTCCTATCTCTTTATACCTCTCGGCAACGGCTATTAACATACTATTCGTTATCCCGACCCCACAGACCAGTAGTGAGATGAAGAGTAGCCAGTACATGTAAGGCTCTGTGCCATGTTCCCCGCCTATCTGGAGAGATGCCATCAAGAGTAATGATACTAAGAAAGCTATTCCTAAGGTCACGGAGGCCGCCGTGATAGCCGCTCTGGTGAACCTTTTCCTAATGCTCTCTAGGCTTATGTGGAATGCTTCGATTAATGGAAATGATACTTCTCCTATTTCCCAAGTACTGCTCCTCTCAGTTTCCTCTTTACTCATCACTCCCGCCCTCGCGCAGATATAGTAGTGTTATCCTTATATGAACTCTGTTATAAGCCTGCCGTGCAGGGGCAAGAATAATTTATGTGCGGTCGCAGTCGTTTCCCAGAGTAAGATGTCGGCACGATTAGAACGCATAATATCGTTGATACTGAAGGAGCACCCCGAACTTACGCGGGAGTACGTTTTAGAATTGATAAACACTAGAATTAAGGAGCTGGGGGGATTAATTAAGCGGGAGGGTGCGGCATTACTCGTAGCTCGTGAATTAGGCGTTAATATACCTCATGAGGAAGTTGTAATCAATACCTCTCGTCTCAGGCTTAAAGATTTGGTACCAGGTCTCCGCAACCTACAGCTAGTAGTACGGGTACTAGAAATTGGTAAGCCCCATACTACTCGTACCAATAAGATTCTGACGAGTTTTATCGTAAGTGACGGGACGCGGGTAATAACGCTTAAATTGTGGGGTCCTAAAGGGGAGGAACTCGCTAGCCGTGTGAAGCCGGGAGACTGCTTGATAATTAGAGGTGCTTATACCAGGAAGTATCAGGGAGAGCTCGAAATAGGTTTAGCAGACGACGCCATAATTAAGGTAGCAGCGGATGATATGTGTGAAGACGTTCCAAGCTTAGAGGAGCTGGCATCTAGGTACGGGAAGCCCTTAATACTGACCTCGTTATCAGCGGTCAAGTCTGATAAAGGTGTTTACCTCTTAGGGATTACTCAAACCGGTAAAATAGCGTGCGGCCTAATCACCAGCCTAGATGGGGAGATAACTGAAGGTAGCCGGGTAGTAGTGCAAAACAGTCGTATCACATACGAGGATGACGCCTTAGTTCAGTTCCTTGCTAACGTTTTCTCACGCATAACAGTGACTGAAGGTGAGAAAGCGGAGTTCCCAGAGCCTCTATGGATAGACGACGTTGTTGAGGGTTTTTCATCTATAAAGCTACTCGAAGGTTACTTTCTAACATATACGCTGAGGAGGGAGTTCGGCTATACCGTTTACTTAGGAGGCTATAGCAACCTGCTTAGGCTATTATCATTTGAGGACGATACGCTAACCCGGTTCTTCAGGCTAAAATTTGGCGAGAAAATCACGATAGGGCCCTTAAAGCCGCTGAGAGCAGGGTATAAATTACTACCATGCTTTATCCTGAGAAGGTCTGGGGAAGAGCTGTCATTACAAACTTTTGAGCAACTGTCGTTGGAGGAGGCGGCGAATGTAACCGATATAGAGGCTACAATATCCTCTATATACTTCAACTTTAGAATTATAGGTGGAAAGCCTATCTCCACAGTGTACATCGACCTAAGCAGTAACGGTGCTGTTCTAAAAGCCGCGTCTAATAACC